>MDTB01168075.1_pt1 | contig 10183 bp, 8 predicted proteins | sample 811161 | NCBI WGS metagenome assembly MDTB01 (sample SAMN05326650, study PRJNA326480) | marine metagenome | isolation source: seawater | place: Mediterranean Sea | collected 2009
CTAGCTCTTCCTACAGTATTACGTGTTCTATTAATTGCTCCCCCAAGAAACACATCTGCTATCTGAGTTCCAATTTGTATTGTCATAGCTTGACTCTGTCTTTCGATGGAATGTTTTGCAACTGCATGAGCTATTTCATGTCCCATTACAACTGCTAAAGCATTGTCATTTTGAGTAACTTTGAGCATACCAGTATAGACAGCAATCTTTCCACCTGGCATGCACCATGCATTTTTTATTTTATCATTATTAACTAAAATATAATCCCAGCCAAAATTTGTAGTTGGGTCAACTCCATTTTTTTTAAGAAAAAAAGTTGAAACTGACTTTTCTATTTTTTTACCAATGGTAATAATTTTTTCTAATTCCTTACCTTTTGTGATTAGCTTAGCTTTTGATTTAAATTGTTCGTAGGCTGCCATCGCTTGTCGATTCATAGTACTTTCAGGTATAATTGTAAGCTGCTTACGTTTAGTAACAGGTACTGTCGAACACGAAGGCAGAATAAATCCGCAACATCCACAACCAAATAAACCGAGAAAATCTCTTCTATTTATGTTATATTTCATCAAACTAGATTCTATCATTAATGACAAAAAAACCAAATGTATTTATTTTTATATTTTCTGTGATGTTTAATGGATAAAAAAAAAATTAAAAAACCTCTATTTGGAAGAATACGTAATTATTTCTTAACAGGCGCGGTAGTACTTATACCTCTAGCTTTTACTCTTTATCTCACGCTGTTTGTAATCAAAATTTCTACAAAACTTTTACCAAAAGAAATTAATCCAAATCATTATTTGCCATTTGACATCCCTGGTATCGAAATTTTAATTTCTTTATTCATAATAACTTTTATAGGGTGGTTGTCTCTTTCTTTTTTAGGTAAGAAAATTATTGATCTATTAAATAGTCTCTTGAAAAAAATTCCTATACTAAGGACTATATATTCAGCTCTAGGTCAAATGACTGAAAGCTTTACACAAAACGACAAAAAGAAAAAAAGTGTAGTCATATTTGAATATCCTAGAAAAGGTATTTGGGCTGTAGGATTTGCAACAAAAGATAATAAAGGTGAAATTAGTAAAAAATTAAAAGAAGATTTAGTGAATGTTTTCGTACCTACTACACCAAATCCAACTAGTGGTTTTTTACTCATGATACCAAAAAAAGACCTAATATACTTAGATATTTCTTTCGAACAAGCGTCTAAATTTATAGTTTCAGCAGGAACATCTGATCCAAGTTAATTTAGTAATTCTTTATCTATTATTTCAGCTCTATCAAAAAGCTTCAATAAAAAATTATACTTTTTAAAATTTTTAAGTTTTTGAATTTCTACAATTTTTTTTTCGGCAATATTAAAAAGATCTGCATGTAAAACAGGATCAGCTATTTTATAGAATTTTATTCCACTTTGTTTAAAACCCATTATATCGCCATGGCCTCTTAGTTTCATATCTTCTTCAGCAATAACAAAACCATCATTTGTAGATTTCAAAATTTTAATTCTTTTAATACCATTTTGGCTAAGGTTTCCTTTGTATAAAAGAATACACATAGATTGTTTAGAACCTCTACCAACTCTACCTCTTAATTGATGCAATTGAGCTAGACCGAATTTGTTAGAATTTTCTATTATAATTAAATTTGCATTTGGAAAATCTATGCCTACCTCAATTACAGTAGTTGAAACTAAAATACTAATTTCATTTTTTAAAAAACTTTTGAGAACTTGATCTTTTTCATCCTTTTCTAACGCACCATGAATCAAACCAACTTTTCCTGGAAATTTTTTTTTAAGTAAATCAAACCTTTTTAAAACTGATGAATAATTAAGTTTTTTAGATTCTTCAATTAATGGGCAAACCCAAAAAATTTGATTTCTACTGTTAATATTTTTTTTAATTAATGGCCACAATTCATCTATTTTAGTTTCAGGCTTACTTAGTGTTAATATTTTTTTTCTATTACTAGGTTTTTCTTTAATTTTTGATACGTCCATATCACCATAAATTGTCAAAATCATTGTTCTAGGTATTGGAGTAGCTGACATCAACAAAACATCACAATCAAGTCCTCCTTTTTCAGCCAACTTCATTCTTTGTCTTACACCAAACTTATGTTGTTCATCAATAACAATTAAACCAAGTTTTTTAAATTTAACTTTCTCTTGGAAAAGAGAATGTGTCCCAATTAAAAAATCAATTTTTTTATTTTCAACTAAGCTTATAATTTCTTTTCTTTTTTTATTGTCTGTTTTGGAGGTGAGTAACTCAATTTTTATATTCGAATTTTTAAAGATTTTTTTAGCTAAAAAATAGTGCTGACTTGCTAGTATTTCCGTTGGTGCCATTAAAGCGCATTGGTAACCTGACTCACAAGTGTTAGCTATTGATATTAAAGAAACAATTGTTTTTCCAGAACCAACATCTCCTTGGAGAATTCGAAACATCTTATTTTTAGATCTCAAGTCATTTTCTATTTCGCTAATAGTATTAATTTGATCATTAGTTAATTTAAATTCAAGAGATTCTAACACTTTAGCAGAGATCTTTTTATTGAAAATCTTTGATTTTTTCTTTTTTTTTCTAACTCTTTTTCTGTTTTCTGAAATTATTAGTAGATTAGAAAAAATTTCATCATAAGCTAATCTTCTGTATGAATTTGAGTTTAAATCCTTATCATTTTTTGATGTGTGTATTTTAATTATAGAAGATTTCCAATCAGAAAAACTCATATCTTTTAAAAATTCTTCAGTATACCATTCTTGTATATTTGGAAGGTTTTTTAAGACTTCATCTATTATTTTTCTATAAGATTTTTCGTTTAACCCTTCAGTCAAAGAGTATTTTGGTACATTTTTTTTTACATAATCTACATTAGTGATAGTTGTAATATAATCAGGATTAGTTATTTGATACTTATTTTTGTAATAATTTATTTTTCCACTTATAATTACCCAAGAATTTAATGGCATAACTTTTCTTATGTAGCCCTCTCTACTATTAAAAAAAATAATATCAATTTTACCATGTGAGTCTTCACAACTTACTTTATTAGGAAGATTTCGTATTCTTGGAAAATTATACTTGATTACTTTGATTTTAATTGTGAGAATTTTACCAATTTCAAGCTTATTTAAGGTTACCATATTACTTCTATCAGTATAAGAATATGGGATATTCCACAAAAGATCGTTTATTTTTTCAATTTTTTTATTTTTTAAATATGAAGAGATTTTTTTACCTACTCCCTTTATTTTGGAAACTTCATTGAATAAGTAATTGATTTTTTTATTAATACTCATTAATTAATATATATTATATTTATGGACGAATTTAAAACTTTGAAAAAGAAACTTTTATACAGGTCTTCTTATAGAGGAACTAAAGAAATGGATATTTTATTAAGTTCCTTTGTAAAATTTTACATAAATAAACTAAACAAAAATGAGTTAGTTGATTTAGATAAGTTTTTAGACTTTGAAGACGAGGTTATATATAATTTCTATCAAAACAATATTTCAAATATAGCTCTTAAAAAAAATAAAGTATCTAGTCTATTTAAAAAATTTAAAGTTTGAATGGCGGAGAGGGTGGGATTCGAACCCACGAACGAGTTGCCCCGTTGCTAGTTTTCAAGACTAGTGCTTTCAACCGCTCAGCCACCTCTCCGAAGTTAATTTTAACAATACTTTTAGTCCAAAAATATGTTTTTGACCAATCGAAAATTGTAGACACTTATTAATAGCACTGATATATCCAAATTTATGAATTTTTCCTTAGAAATCACCATTAAAACTGACCTTAAAATTTTACCTAAAGTTAAAGATGTTTATATAACGATGTTGCCCGATCAAGACTACCTTGATGTAGTAAAAAAAGCGAAAGAATTAGTTCAATTTGGTTTTAACCCAGTGCCCCATTTTCCAGCTCGTTCAATTAGAAATTTAAAAGAACTACAAGATTATGTAAACCAATGTAAAGATTGTGGCGTAAAACAAGCTTTAGTTATAGGGGGTGGCAGACAACCTATTGGAGATTATCATTGTTCGTTACAACTTTTACAAACAGGATTATTCAATGGTTTTAAGATAGGAATCGCTGGACATCCTGATGGTTCCCCTGATATATCCGATTCAGTCTTAAATAAAGCTATGAATGATAAAAAGCCTTTTGCTGATTATATCGTAACCCAGTGGTTATTGGACACACAATTAATTAAAGACTTTATTTCAAAACAATCATTACCAGTCCATGTTGGAATAACAGGTCCACTAAAAATAAGCAGTTTGTTAAAATTTGCTAATATAGTTGGTGCAAAAAATTCTTTTAATTTTTTAAAATCTAATGCAACAAAAGCTGTAGATTTATTAAGACCCAAAGATCCTAATGACTTAATAATGGAACTAAAAGAATTAACTAATAATTTTCATATTTATACATTTGGCGGTTTAAAAGAAACGAATAATTGGCTTGAAAGGAATAATTATGCCTAAAAAGAAAAAAATAAAAAGAAAAAAAAATAAAATTTCAAAAAAAATACCGAATTCATTTCGAGTTGAAAAAGTTAATTATAACAAAGTTCGTCACGAAACTTCAGTAGATCAATCAGACAGAAACATACCTTATAATTTGCGACAAAGCGGACCTACAAAAGTTGAAATGTTAATATCTACTCGTGTTCGTAAATCCCCATATTGGCATTTATCCATGCAAGCTGGTTGTTGGAGAGCAACAGTTTACAATCGTATTTATCACCCAAGAGGATATGTTAGACCTGAAAAAGGCGGAGCAATGGTTGAATATAACGCTATAAAAAATCACGTGACAATGTGGAATGTAGCTGTTGAAAGACAGATCAGAGTCAAAGGTCCTGATGCAGAAAAATTTACTGACTACGTAATTACTAGAGATGCCAGTAAGATCTCAACAATGAGAGGTCGATATGTTATTTTATGCAATTACAAAGGCGGAGTTTTAAACGACCCTGTACTTATGAGAATAGCAGATGATGAATTTTGGTTTAGTTTATCAGACTCTGATATTGGTTTATATTTGCAGGGAGTTAATGCAGATAAAAGATTTAATGTTGAAATTGATGAAATAGATTCTTGTCCAGTGCAGATTCAAGGCCCTAAAGCAAAAGCATTAATGAAAGATTTAATTGGTGATCAAGTAGATGTAGACAGTATGCCATTTTATGGATTAGCTGAAGCAAAAGTAGGTGGAAGAAGTTGTGTCATATCTCAATCAGGTTTTTCAGGAGAATCAGGTTTTGAAATTTATTTAAGAAACGCAACTTTGTACGCTGAAGATATGTGGAACGCAGTTCTTAAAGCAGGAAAGAAACATAAACTGATGGTTATTGCACCTGCTCATCATCGTAGGATACAAGCTGGTATTCTTTCATGGGGACAGGATATGGATCATGAACATAATCCCTTTCAATGTAATTTAGGATATCAGGTTTCACTTTCTGGCAAAGGTGAGTGGAACAAACAATCAGATTACGTTGGTAAAGCGGCTTTAGAAAAAATGAAATCTCAAATTAAAAATGGCGAAAAACCATACAAACTTCAACTTGTTGGATTAGAATTGGGAGGAAAGCCAATAGAAGATTACGCAAATGATTTTTGGCTTATATCCAATACAAATGGTGGAAAACCAGTAGGATATATCACATCACCTTGGTATCATCCTGAAAAACAAAAAAATATAGCCATGGGATATGTTCCTTTCGAAGGAAATACAAACAGCAATGGTTTTCCAATAGGTAATTTTGGAAAAAAATATAAAATCCTATTACCAAAGAAGTACTCTAACAAACCTGTAGATGCTACAGTAGTTCCGCTACCATTTACAGAGTCCTATAACGCTAACACTAGAGAAGTTAAGTAAAAATTTATTTTACCTTAAGATGACTAAAATTTTCAAATTTATCTTTTTAATATCTTTTTTATATACCTCAAGCTCTTTTGCTAACAATCCCGAGTTTGATTCATGGCTTGAAACTTTTAAAGAACGAGCTAAACAAAATGGAATATCTGACAAAACAATAAATAAAACATTAAATAACGCAAAGTATTTACCCAAAGTTATTCAATACGACAGATATCAACCAGAATTTTACGAAGATACTTTTACTTATATTGGAAAAAGAGTAACCAAATCAAAAGTAAAAAAAGGAACAAATCTATTTAAAAAAGAAAAAAAAACTATTTCTAAAATAGAAGAGCAATTTTTAGTAGAAAAAGAACTTCTTTTGGCTTTAATGGGTATTGAAACTAACTTTGGAAAATATTTAGGAAAAATGGATATTATTTCATCTTTGGCCACTTTAAGTTTTGATAAACGAAGAAGTGAATTTTTTTCCAAAGAACTCCTTACATTACTTAAACTGGTTGACAGCCAAATCGTTGATTATAAAATTCTTTACGGTTCCTGGGCTGGAGCTTTTGGAAACTTTCAATTCATGCCATCAACAATTAAGCAGTATGCAATTGATTACAACAAAAATTCAACAATCGAACTAAAAAATATCGAAGATTCATTTGCTTCAGCTGCCAATTATATAAGTAGGATGGGGTGGAAAAAAAACGAACCGTGTTTTTTTAAAGTTGATTTAAAAAAGGATATACCTAAAAAATACTTAAATACCTCAGCAAAGAAAATTAAAAACAAAAGAAAAATGAAGTTTTTTAAAAAATACATAAACAACAAAGAAATCCATGAACTTGATAACAATTTAATAGCTGGAATTATTACACCTGATAAGGATATTATACCGGGGTCGAAAAACTTTTCTCCAGCATATGTTGTTTTCAATAACTACGAGCTTATATTAAAATGGAACAGATCTTTAAGATTCGCATTGGCAGTTTGCACACTTAAAGATCAGATAAAAAATGAAATTTAAATTAATTATTTTTTTACTACTTTTTTCTTGCACTTCTGAATTTTCAAATAAAAATAAATCTACTTACTCTTCATCAGGATTTGCTTATATTTACAACGAAAATGATAGAGAGAAAAAAATTATCAATAAAAAATTTAATAAGGATGAACTTTTAATTGGTCACCATTTTTTAAGGATTGGCACCTTAGTTAAGATCACTAATCCAGATAATAAAAAATTTTTTATATCAAGAGTTAAAAAGAAAGTAAAATATCCTGAATTTTACAGCATTCTAGTTACTGAAAAATTAGCTAAAAAAATTCAAATTAATACTGATATTCCATATGTAGATATTCAAGAATTAAAAAAAAATAAATCTTTTATTATAGGTAAAGCTCAAACACACGATGAAGAAAAAAATGTCGTTACAAAAGCCCCTATCGCAAATGTAAAAATAACTAATATTTCAAAAAATGTAGAGAAGAAAGTTAAAAAAGATAAAATCTTTTCTATATCGATTGGTGATTTTTATTCGCAAAAAACAGCATTATTATTAAAAAAAAGGCTTCTAACAGAACTAATAGATTTTGAGAAAAGAAAATTAATTGTTAAAAAGATCACTAAAAACAACTATAGACTATTATCAACACCATATAAGAGTGTTAATATGTTAAAAAATGACTACATTAAACTTAAGAATTTTGGTTTTGAAGATTTAGAAATAAATATAAATGATTAATTTTTTAAAAATTTTTATTGTTTTATTCTTGATTTTTTGGAGCAATTTAAGTGCAAATCCAAAAATTGATATTAAAACTGGCATCCTAGTAGACTTTCATTCAGATGAAGTTTTATATGAGTTAGAACCAGATCAGCAAATATATCCTGCATCTATGACAAAAATAATGACAACAATTATTGTTTTTGATCTATTAAAAAAAGGTACGATTAATTTCGAAGATAAAGTAACCATTTCAGAAAATGCATGGAGAATGTCTCAAAGCGGATATTCATCAATGTTTATTATGGTTGATGATGAAGTCACTATTGAAGATTTACTTAAAGGTATAATCGTAGCATCAGGAAATGACGCATGCATTGCTATAGCTGAAGCGATTGCTGGATCAGAAGAAATCTTTGCCGATATGATGAATGAAAAAGCTGCTGAGATAGGAATGTTAGACACTAATTTTGCTAATTCATCTGGTATAAATGATCCTGACAATTATTCTACAGTTAGAGATATTGCTTTAATGTCGAAATATTTAATTAAAGAACATTCAGACTATTACGAAATGTATAAAGAAAAAGAATTTACTTGGGATAAAACCGGGGGAGAACCTATATCTCAAATGAATAGAAACAGATTATTATTTAAAAATATTGGTGCCGATGGCATTAAAACTGGTTATTTAGCTGTTGAAAAGTATTCATTAGCTAGCTCAGTAAAAAGAGACTCAAGAAGATTAATTTCTGTTGCAAGTGGTTTTAATACTAAATCTTCTAGAACAATAGATTCTATTAAGCTTATAAATTGGGGCTATAGACATTCTGATACGTTTGAAGTTTCTAAAAAAGAAGAAACAAAGTTTAAAATTAAAACATGGCTAGGTAAAAATGAATACTTAGAGGCTGTAACAAAAGAAGATATTTATATAACTGTTGGAAAAAAAGATGCGAGAAAATTTAAAGTTATATTGGAATATGAGGGACCCATAAAAGCACCTATTAATAAAGACCAGGAAATAGCCAAACTTAAAGTTTTTATTAAAAACGACTTAATAGAAACTGTTCCATTGTATGCAGCAAATGAAGTTAAAAAGATAAATTTTTTTAAAAGTGTTTTCCTATCTCTTAACTATATGATTTGGGGAGATGTATAAAAAAAATCTTTTTTTGTTGTTTTTGAAGGGATCGAAGGTTCTGGAAAATCTTTTCAAGCGAATAAAGTCTATAAAAGCTTAAAAAAAAATAATTATCATACAATTCTTACACGTGAACCAGGAGGAACAAGAATTGGTGAAAAAATTAGAAATTTAATTTTAAAAGATTATTTCAACTTTGGAAAAAAAGAAAAATTAGACAAATATACAGATACTTTATTATATTTAGCAGCTAGAAATGAACACATAATAAATAAGGTAAAACCTTCACTTAATAAAAAGAAAATTGTAATTTGTGACAGGTTTATTGACTCAACCTTAGCCTACCAGGTCTATGGGAAAAAAGTTGATATCAAGTTTGTTAAACTTATACACAAGCATGTTTTAAACGGTGTAAAACCTGATCTTACATTTTTACTTACTGTTAACATTAGCAAAGCTATAAAAAGATTAAAAAAAAGAAAAAATTTAAACAGATATGATAAGTTTCCAAAAAAGTTCTACATCAAAGCCCAAAGAGATTTTATTAAAATTGCTAAAAAAAATAAGAAAAAATATATTATCCTGGATTCATCTGAAAATAATTCAAATTTAGAAAAGACTATTTTTGAAGCTTTAATTAAAAGAATTAAATAATAATGTTAGAAGAAAAGAATCTTAATCCATTATTTAGCTCTCAGTTAATCGGATTAAACAATTATTTTGAAGAGTTAGTGGAAATGGACAAAAAGTCAATTTTTCCAAATGTTTTAATGCTTTCTGGAAAAAAAGGAATAGGGAAATTTACATTAGTAAACCATTTTATAAATTATTTTTTTTCTAAAAAGGCTTACGATTACGAAAATAGAATTATAGATTTAAATTCTGATATGTATAAACGTCAATTAAATCAAAATTTTGAAAATGTTGTTTATATAAAAAATGAAAATTACAATACAACAAAAACAGACGATATCAGAAATCTTAAGGAAATAATAAACAAATCTACCTTAAATAACATGCCTCGTTTTATAATTTTAGATGATGCAGAACAATTAAATGCAACTTCTATAAACGCATTATTAAAAATCATTGAAGAACCAACTAAAAATAATTTTTTTATATTAATTAATAATCAACAAAAAAAAATTATTGAAACAATCGAATCTAGATGTCTTAAAATTAAAATCTTTTTAAATGACAACAAAAGAATTGAGATTATAGAAAAATTACTAGAAATTAATAAAAGCGATCCAATCTTAGACTACGAGAAAACATCAATATCCCCGGGTTTTTTTCTAAATTTTAATTATATATGTGAGAAATACAATATTGATTTTAACAAAAATTATTTAAATAATTTAAAGCTAATTCTTGATTTATATAAAAAAAATAAACAAATTAATTATATTAAATTA
>MDTB01214778.1_pt1 | contig 10183 bp, 4 predicted proteins | sample 811161 | NCBI WGS metagenome assembly MDTB01 (sample SAMN05326650, study PRJNA326480) | marine metagenome | isolation source: seawater | place: Mediterranean Sea | collected 2009
GCTTTTGAAAAAATTCTTTTAATTTTAAATAATTCTGCTCCCATTCATACTCTAGGGAATCCCATATAAATCCAATTTCTTCTAATGCTTTTATTCTTTTTGGAAGTAATCCGCCTCGTTTTTTTTCTACTCTGAGACTATGTACCCACTCGCCAATTTCAGGATTATTTCTTGATATTAATTTATCCCCATCATTTTCTTTAATATATTTTTTCAGCTTATTTAATTTTTCATTAAAAATAAAATCAATTGGATCCCAAATAAATCCAATTTCATTTAATAAATTTTCTTTATCTTTATCAATTTTCCCTCTGCTGAAATTTCTTCTTTGTACACCAACCCAGCTTCCAAGTTTTGATTTTGTATGCGGCATTGCATGCCCATTTTGTTTTATAAAACTTTTAAGTTCATTTAATCTTTGATTCCAAATGAAACTTGTTGGATCCCAAATAAATTTAATCTCATTTAGTAAATTTATTCTGTTTTTAGCTAATTTCCCTTTCTTATAAAGGAACATTTGTTTATGAGTCCATGTTCCTAATCTTCCAGAAGATTGTGCAGGATTTGAATACCCGTTTTCTTTAAAGAATAACTTAAGTTCTCCATATCTTTCCATCCAATACTGAGATGTATTTTCAATCATTAAAGTATTAATAGAATCAAAGAATTTCTTATCTATTCTTTCTTTGGGAAGATCAAAATAAATTTTTAAACCTTTAAATTCGTATGAGTTTAGTATTTTTTTTTCACCTAAGGAAATCCTTAAGTTATCAATCTCTTCCATAAGTTGATTATCATGAGATTTTAATGCTGAGACTACATTCCAAACATTTGAAAATTTGCTTGCTAATATTTCGCTTTCTATATCTTCTACCTTGCCTAAGTAAATTGGAATAATAATAGTACCTTTTGATTTTTCACTTTTCCTAATTGCACGACCAACTGCTTGAACAATATCAACTTCACTTTTCTTTGGATCAATAAATGCAACGGCATCAAGAGTCGGGACATCAACTCCCTCTGATAAGCATCTAGCATTACTCAAGATTGATTTATTACCTTCATTAAGATTTTTAAGGGTATTTATCTTTTCAATCCTCTCTGATGTTTTCATTCTGCCATTAACAGAATTACAAATAATATTACCTAAAGGTCTATTGGTTGAAGGCATCATTTCTAAAATATTTGAAAAGTTATTTGCAAACTTTTCTGCCCCATCTACTCTGCTATGAAATGTGATAATTCTTTGTAGATCATATTTTTTTATCGCCTTTGATAATGCAATATTTACTGCAAATGTTTCTGCGTCTATAGTCAATTCACCTGAAGAAGTTAAAAGTTCTTTTTTTCTAATTTTTTGTTCTACCAAAAAGTCATCAATACCTATAACGACTACTCGATAATCTGATAATAATTTATTTTTGATAGCCTCTGAAAAATTTAATTTATGTAAAACTTTTCCAAAAATTAGTTCATTATCCATTGAAGCTATTTCTACATCTTTTTCTCTCGAATAACTTTTGATATTGGATGATAGTATTCTTGGAGTGGCAGTAAAGAACAATTTTTTTCTAGCTCTTATTAAATCATCATCAAGTATCGAGCTAAATTCTCTAGATACTTTTCCAGCACAATTATGAGCCTCATCAGCAATAGCTAAATCAAAATCAGGTATTTTGTATTCTTTATGTGCATCAGCTATCAAAGGCGATGATTGATAAGTTGAAAAAATAACCTTAGAACCTTTTTCCTGTAAAAATATTTTGATATCATTGAAATCATTGGTTATAGGAATTCCTAATTCTGAAGTATTCATAATCCATTCATCTTCTTTTTTAGCAACGGTTTTATCTGAGCAAACTCCAAGCCATTTGAATTTATGGGTGGCATTTGCTGTCCATTCAGCTAGGGTTTGTGATAAAAGATTTAAGGAGGGTAATAATACTAAAACATTCTCAGCCTTTAATTTTTCCTTTAAAAAAAGAGAAGTTAAGGTTTTTCCTGTTCCGCAAGCCATAATTACTTGTCCTTTATTTTCATTTTTAAGGTTTTTAATTATTTCATTAATTGCTTTGGTTTGATGAGGTCTAGGTGTCTTAGGCTTTATTTTTTTTCCGCTAAAAAGTTCTTTTGCGGTTTTTGGAAAATCAATTGGAGAATTTTGAAAATCCTTAAGCATAAATCTAACTACTTTATTTCTCTCTAAAACAGAAATTGCATTATTCCCTAAAAGATTTGTACTTGTGATAAGTAATTTATTTTTAAATCTTTCAGGATCAGCTTCAGATATAAATGAATCTAAGTCAGATTTTTTTATGTAATATTTTGGAGCATAAAGTTTTGCCTGAACTGCCCAAGTTTCACCATTTTCATCATTAAAGACTATATCAATCCCGTTATCATCCCCCCATTCAGATCTTTTTGGATGATTGTCCCATAACCAAATATCTTTTACTTTAGATTCCCATAAAGGATGATTTTTTAAAAACCAAATTACAAAACGTTCAAAGTTTTTTTCTTCTCTTTCTTTACTTGAATCAAATGTTTTATAGAAATCATCAAAGGTAGCCATCTTTATTTATTAAATCCTTTTTTTCTAGCTCTCTCTAATAGATTAATAAGCATTTTATAGTCTCTATCAAAACTAGGTAATTTACTTGGAATTGCAGTGGCACTATTTAAAAGAGACCAATCTCTCTGAGTTAATAAATTATTCTGGCTACTAAATTCAAGAACTTTTGCCCAGAATGGACCACCATATTCAATAACCTGTTTTTGTAAATCAACTTCATTAAGGAATTTTTGTTTCTTTTCGCCATCTTTAATTATTTCCTTTTCTTTAGATTTGCTAATTAAAAATGTTGATGAACCTGTGGGCAGGACTAACTCAATTTTCTTAAATAACTCCCAACATTCTTCTCTCTTTGCATATTCAGTAATATTTAGAGGCATTCCTGAAGGAGGATTAATTAGATGTTCGTAAGCTTTAAAAGATAAATCAATTAGAAATTCATTCATTTCTTCAGGGAGGTATTGTTGAGTCCAAATTTTTGGGTAATTTATCCTTTTACTTTTTGCAGTCAAAACCTGCATTAATTTAGACAATCCATAAGTAACTATATTTCTTCTATATCCTCCTTGATACCATTCTTGTTGCGATATTAATTTCTCAAGAGATCTAAAAATTAGAACTTTACACATAGAAGAAACAAAAAACTGTTCATTGAATTTGACATGCTTTTCTTCATCTTCTTTCCATGTTTTTTGAACTTCACTAGAAAAATTTGTAAAGCTTTTTTGAGCCCCTTTGCTAACTATGTGAGGAAATCCTCTGAATGTATTCATTACTAATGCTAAATCTGTCTTTGTTACAAGTTGACTCCTAGGATGAATTGCATCAAACTTTTTCTTTTCACTATTACTGGTTGATTGAGATTTTGCTTCGGCATACTGGCCTCGGGCCCTTTCATAAAACCATCTAGTTTGCTGCGTTGTTCCTTTTTTTGGTGGTGCAATTATTCTTCTTGAAAAATCTTCAACTACAACATGAAATGGATGATTTGAAAAAAAATCAGCGGCACTTACTTTATTTTGACTATTTGCAAATTGCGAAATGTTTGGAACTATTTCCTTAGATATTTCCTCTTCAACAACTGATAATTTCATCTGAACATTAACGCTATCTAAATTTGTTCCTCTCCGTTTTGCATCATAAATTGAAGCTGTTGTTTGGCCGCCATTTACAATTTGAAAATCAATAAGTTTTGAAATTGCCACCCCATGTTTTGTAATGGAATATTCAATATCGGAAGCAGTTGCAGTAATTCCATTGTTATATCCAAAAAACATATTGGGTTCTTTTTCTATTGTTTCTCTAATCCCTTTATTTACTTTTCCTTTTGCTTGAAGAAAAACCCTAACATTTTTTTCCAGTAATCTATTCCCCCATTTTTCATAAATCTCTGCCAATGTTTTGCCTGGCATTATGCATAAATAACTCTTGAAAGGACTATCAGAAGCAAAAGCTTGAAGCGCAGAAATGGAACCTCCATATTCAGGTAATTCGATAGAAATCTCTTCTCTTTCTTTTCCTGAATTAAGGTATTGCTGTAAACGATTTAAATCCCAACATACAAATTCAGCTTTAATACCATTTACAGGAATTGGTTCGAATTCTGCTTTACGAATACTTAGTGATTTATTAGTTATAAAAATAACTCTTACTTTTGCAATTAAATCCCATCTAATTCTTATCATATCTGCGAAGCCATATTCAGGACTAGAATTATCCAGTTCTCTGAGAAATGATGAGCTTAAACATTTAGAGATAAAGTTTGTTGCTCTTTTGCAGACTGTTTCTATATCTCCTTTATAAACATTTTCTATCTCTCCTGAAGTTGAAAAATCACAGACAATAATATTTAGTACATTGTCAGAGTCAATAGGATCTCCTCCATAACCATCTATTTTCATTCCTTTTTTTACGAAGTAACATCTATCAGCTGTATCTAGTTCGCCAGATTCTATTAAATAATTTGTGAAGCATTCAAAAAATGAATCTTCTCTTAGAGATCCAGTATTATCTGCATTCGAATTAACTTCTAGAGCTAAATTATCTAGGCATTCTTTAAGATTTAGCGACATCTAAAAACTCCTCTAATTCTTCTTTTGGTATTTCGAAGGAACTTAATTGATTCATATCTATTGAGTAATTAACATTGGCAATGGCTGTAGAAATTTCAGTAGGAACTAGTTTTGGAAATTCCTCATTTACCTCATAATAAATAATCTCTTTAATATCCCATTTTTCATCTGAATAATCTTGATCTTCAGAGTAACCATATTCATCTAGTTTTTTAATAAATTCTCCAAGAACGCTAGGGTCATTGGAATTGAAAATTTTATCTTTAATTTTATTACACCAATCATGAACAGAGAACGATTCTTTTGAATCCGATTTATCTATTCCAAAAACTGCAATAAATAATTTTGTGCCTTCTATTATTTCAAGTTGATCAGCTGATGAGATTGAAATTGTTGGTTTTGATCCGGATCTTTTTGATTTTATTTCAATTTGAAATTTTGAAAATTCGAAATCTTTTGAGCCTGTTGGACCAAACCAGTTTTCAATTGAAATCTTTTTGTTAAATCTTGGGAAAAGAAAATTATCAAGAAAGAACAATTCACCTATAAGTCCTTTTTGTTTTTCTTCGCTTAATTTCTTCTCTCTATTTTTGGATAGTAGAACTTGCCATCTCCATGCTTTTTTAATAAATACATTTAAAGCAACTTTTTCATCTTCAATTTCAAGACTGGCTTTTATTAAAAGATTGCAGTATTCAAAAAACAGATCAATATAATTTTTGTCTTGAAGTTCAACACATAAATATTTATAGTCCTGAGAAGCAGGAAGGAATTTTATATAACTTATTGAGGGAAGTTTATTTTTCTTTGGCAGCTCAATATTATTATCTTTTATCTTATAGAAGAGGCATTGATTATTATTTCTTGCTTCTACATACCAATAAAAATCGTGAGCAAGTAAATCTTTAGAGATTGCTTTAAGTATTCCAGGTTGTAAATCTTGCCAAGGATTTTTCATAATTAATTATGCGTAAATATCAGAATCATCATTATCTTCTGTTTCTGATAATTCAAGTTCTTGGAATGAAAACTGGTTCATCCATATATCATTAACTCTATATTCTTCTTCTTCAGTTTCTAAGGTACTCTCTGGGAAAACTATTGTCCATCCAGCAACAGGAACACCATCGGGAATATTTTCTTTATAACGTTCTGAAAAGATTACATTTTTACCTTCTTTTTCCTCGTTTAAAAGATCAAAAAGATGTATTGCTAATAAAGGTTTTCTTCCATAGCAATTGAGAATCTTTGGATTTGATTTTGCATTCGTTTTAGAATCTAATTCGAGTTCCTTTATTTTTGTTTTTGATAAACCTATTTTTGCAATATCTGAAGAAGCTACTTTACTATTCATAGTTAATTTAAAGGAAGAATTATAATCTTTTCTTTTCTGCCGATGGCTAGCTAAGAAATTATGTCCATTTATTTTTAATTGCCTTCTTTTTACTTTAAAGCCGCCTCTTCTCGTATCGAATTCATCTCTTGGAGATGGAATGAAAACATCCCAATTTGATAATTCTTTATTTTCCTGTCTTAGATTTATGTATTTTATGATTGGTTCATTAATAGTTAATTGATTCGAATAAGATGTAGCAATAAAATTGTTTAGGAAAGTTATTATGTTTTCTGAATCTATGTCTTCAAAAAAATAGCCATTATATTTGTTTTTAATTAGATCCAAATCAGTATTACTTTTTAGAGTAAAACATTTTTTAATGAGATTCTCAGAATACTTATAATTGTCTATAAGAGCTTTTTGATTATTAGAAACACTAAAGGTTTCAACTAATCTTCCACTGAAATCAAATTTAGTTTTAATAATTTTACTTTTACCTTCTTTATTGCGTGCAGTAATCATTAAGGCATCGGGATGGCTTAAAACTTTTAATCCAAAATCTAGAGGAGTGCCAGATTTTTCTAGTTTTTTTAGATCCAACATAAGTTCTTTAACTGAGCTTGTAATATGTTGATAATCTTCTTGCATATCTTCTTTCATCCAAATTCTGCAAATATCTTGATAGCCATCTCTATAGCCAAACCATCTCCCCATTTGAAGAAGTGTATCGTACATAAATGAATTTCTTAATATGTAAGATATTGTTAAACCCTTTAATGTAATTCCTCTAGATAATGAAAAACCTCCAATAACTATGTATGAAACTGGTGGATTTTTTTCATCATCATCTTTATATTTTAAAACATCTGGAGATCTCTGATTTATTTCCATTAAATCTACTCTTGAATATGTTTCAAGTAATGATCGATTTACATCTTCCCATTGAATATTTAGTTCTCCATAATATTTATTAAAAACATTTTCTATTTCAATAAGACCATCTTTTCTTAAAGAAGGTATTAATCCTGAATAAGTTGTTATTTTATTAGTTATTGATTTCTTGATATCTTTTACTTTATCTTTTAGTTTTGTTTGAACATCAGTAAATCTACTAACATTTATCATCATACTGCTATCACTTTTTTTAAATAATCCTCTTAAATTTTTTATTGCATCTGATATGAAGAAACAAATAATTGCTTCTTTAAGACTTGGCGGTACATCTGGATCAAAATATCTATCATGAATTTTGGGATCAAGAGTAATATAGTTTTCATTATCGGTAATTTTTAAAACTGAATCTTCGGTTTTACTATTAACACCAAACAACTTTTCTGGTCCATAATAATTATCAGGAGGTCTAAGACCAACAATAAAATGCCTTGGAAATAAATCTCTTGATTGAATATCTTCGCTAATAGTTTCAGTAATTGTTTGTTTACTATCTTTAATTTTTTCCTTTTTTTTATAAGAATAAATTAAGTCTTTTGAGTCAGGGTCTATAAATATATTTGCGAATGGTGTTGCGGTATAACCTACATAACTTGCATTAGAAAATAAGTTTAAAATTTTTCTTATTTGGCTATTTATTTTTGTTGTAGCACCTTTTTTATATGCAGTATTTATTGAGGCATTATCTGCTTCATCATCAATAATTAACATTGGATGATTAATTTTATTTGATAAATCTTTAGCAGGTGAAGAGTCAAAAAACTTTATAAGATTTTCTAAAACGTTTGGATTTTTCTTGATTGTAAATATTAAAGGTCTCTCACATTCACTATCAATTTTATAAGGAGATCTATTAGCAGTTTTAATATCAAAATCATATACCTTTGAAGAAAAGGCATGAGGATAAGTTCTCCTCCCATATTCTCCTACTCCAACTTTTTCACCTTTCCAAGATTTTGTATCCATCTCAAAGCCTATAAAACCTTTATTAATACGATTTTGAGTTTGCCTTCTTAAATTTTCATGGATTCCAGTAATTACAATGATTATTTTATATCCATAATCGGCGGCTTTATTAATCAGGCTTACATAATTAGCTGTTTTACCACTTTGAACCGAACCTACAACCATACCTCTTCTTTCCCAAGTTGAGTTAAGTTTAGGATCTCCGCATTTAGAAATTATTCTTCTTGTAGCATCATCTATTCTCGAGATAACTTCAGATGGTAGATTTTCGACTTCTTTTAAATAATTCTCATAATCTTCTGAGTAATTAAAAGGGGCATTTTTTTTGCATTCTTCAATTCTTTCACTGGTTAACCATTCGTCGAATTTTTTATCATCAGCATCATCATCAGAGACCATCGAAGCAAATGGCATTTTCACTCCTTCAACATGTTCAATTTCTTTAATAGTCTCGAGGATTACTTTTTTTGTAACACTTTTAAAACTAGCCATACCTGCGACTTCTAATACCTTTTTTTCAATATCTTTTTCAGTTGCATCTTCAATGCTCTTAACCATCATTAGAGACATCCTGAAAAAATCTTTTGCAATATCCTTCATATCTTCTCCTCTATAAATTCCCAGTTGGTTTTAAAAGGTTCTGTTGTACTTAAAGAAATTTTAGCTCTATCTCTATCAACATTTTCATTTTTAGCTAGTAAATCGATCATGTCCAAAGATAGTTTAATCAAATATTCAAGTTCAGATTTATCAATCTCATTAATATTTTTGTCATCTGAGAAATCTGCATATATTCCCTCTGAAGGTAAACCATTATCTACAAGAAAAAATACTTTTTCGAAATCTAAAACTAATTTTGGTCCTAACTCTTCTAAGAATTTTTTTATTAGCGGATGATTCCGATTGATCTGATAGGTGATCCCATTATCTTTTGTAGTTCTCTGCCATATAGGATTTATTTCTCTATTTGTTAAACGTCTTGCTTTATCATTGAAATTTCGTTCAGCTGGAGATACCAATGATCTAAGAATTTTCTTTAATCTTCTTTTGACTAATGGAGGAGGAACTGCAGAACTTTTTTTTACATCTAATTGCCATAAAAGATCACTTTGATTATCAATATCTATTCGCACTCTACAAAGTTTCCTTTTAGGTGTTTTTTTCTCCAAGCTGAACCAAGTTGGAGAAGAAATTAATCTGCCGTTTCTATATAAATAAAAGCCTTGGTTAGCAAGGTAACCTTCTTCCCCTGCATAGTAATCCCACTCTCTATCCGAACATTTATTTTTGCTTGGTAAAGTAAAGCCTCTTATCTCACAGGTAATAATTTGGTTCTTAATTAATTCAACGGGTAATGGAGTAGATTTTTCAGTAAAAAAAGGATCAAAAGCTTCGCACTTTAATCCATTAACAAAAAAATTTATCCTCCTTTTTTCTCCATTTATAAAACGATGAAAAGTAATTCCAATATGCTTGCTTAAATTACTTACCATAGAATTGAAATTATCTTCGGCATCTTCTTTATTTTTTTTACTTAAGGTGTCAATCTTTTCCCATCTGATAATTGTCCCCTTTTTTTTAATATCATTATTTTCCAAAGAATCCTCAATATCTAAAAACCATTTGTTTTGTTTTTGCACAATATCCAGATCCCAAGTCGCTTGATTACAGAGATTACCTTGAAAGGTTTTTACGATTAATTTTTTACATTGTGAAAATGAAGCTGTTTTAAGTCCTAATCCGAATCTTCCTAAGTCATCATCAGATCTTGTTGAGAGAGGACTTTTAGTTCCAGGTCTCATCGCTTCAATAAGTTCATCATGATCCATCCCTTTACCGTTATCTTCTATCTCAATGGTGGGTTCCTCTCCATTCCAGATGCATTGGATTTTTATAAGATCAGCTTCCGCTGTTATTGAATTATCTATTATGTCTGCAATTGCATTATTAAAAGAATAGCCAATGCTTCTCATACTCATAACGAGGGAACTTGCATTAGGAGAAACTTCTTTTAACAAATTACAAAAAATATTTGTTAACTAATAGAAAAAACAAAAACTTAATAAAAGTCAAGTTATAACTGCATATCTAGACATCTAATTGGAAGGGATTGGTTAAATTATTCAACAAATATTTGTATAGTATTTATTCGTCCTATCGCTTATCATCTCCCCCCAATGGGGTATGGCTTTAATTTAAAAACTCAATTGATAGTGACTGTATCTCATCAACATTTTAATATCTCTGTGACCACTGCATGCACTTATCTCCAGAGCATTCATTCCA
>MDTB01044403.1_pt1 | contig 10182 bp, 8 predicted proteins | sample 811161 | NCBI WGS metagenome assembly MDTB01 (sample SAMN05326650, study PRJNA326480) | marine metagenome | isolation source: seawater | place: Mediterranean Sea | collected 2009
CTTTATTTTTTTTGAATTAACTTTAAAACCTGATTTCTCGTGACAAATTAAAAAGGATGAACTCCCACCATTAATGTCATTATATTCATGATCAAAGATTTTTAACCCATTTTTTTTTAACATATTATTTAAAACATAGACTGAATAATATTCAAGATGTTCGTGGCAGAATGTGTCAAACATGTTTCTCTTAATAATTGAAAACAAATCAGTAAATTCCAAACACAAAACACCTTGTATATCTAAGATTTTTTTTATATCTGATAAAAATTTATTCGGATCTTTTAAGTCATAAAAAACAGAAAGGGCAGTTATAACTTTAAATTTTTTTTTTATATTTAATTTCTTTATGATTTTATAGCTAAAAAAATTTGGTGAGTAATATTCGATATTTTTGTAAAATTTCTTAAACTTTATGAGGACAGGATCAATTCCTACTTTTACATATTTTTTACTATAAAAATTTAATAATGTTCCGTCATTGCTAGCAATATCAAGTACCAAATCCTTTCGTTTTAATCTTGAAATTTTTTTCAATTTATTGACTTTACCTCTCATATGTTCAGTCATTGTTTTATTTATTCCAGTTCTATATCCATAATTCTTATTATACATATATTTTAAGCTGAAATTTCTATTTAATTGGACAAGTTTACAATTTAAACAAATGACAATTTCAATTTTACCTTTTGGAATAGAAGAATTTTTTTTTTCAAATTTTCCTGTAAAAGATAAATTACCTAGAGAGAAAAGGTTTTTAAATTTTTTTTTTGAACAATTTCTACATCTATTAATTTTCATTTTTTAAATATTTGTTAATTGTTTTGTAAAATTTATCATTATTAAATATTTTAAATATCTTGTACATTAAAAAGAAATCAGCAATGCTAAAAATTTTCTTTCCTTTTAGTTTTATAGCTTTTTCTGTTTCTTTATTTGGGAAAGTAAAATATTTGCCCACTTTTTTAGTACTTCTAGGAAACTTTTTTGTAATCTTAATTTTTTTTATTTTGTTGATTAATTTACTCTGAGAAAAATATCCGGCTAAATAAATTTTAAATACAGAAAAATTTTTAATAGAGTTATACTTGGAAAATAATATTATTCTGCCAGTATCTATACCTTCGTTTGGTTCCATTATTACAGTCTTAAATTTTTTTTTATCACTTAAAGCAAATTCATGACATATTCCAATGCCTCTATGATACCTAGGATCTGATTCATGAAAATTAAGAACTACATTTTCTATACTAAGGTCTTTTTTACTAAGTATGTTAGCAATACTTATTAATAGAATATCTTGTTTTTGATAATTAGGTATTTTATCTTTTAAGTAATTTTTATCGGGAAAGTTTTTACTTTCATCGTACCAAATTTTTTTTTTTAAACACAAATTTCTAATTTCAGATTTAAAAAACTTTGATATTAAACTATAGATTATAGTTTGAAATATGGAGTAAGCTATATATCCTATAGAGCCTTTTTTAAGGACTCTTAAAGGTAAAAATAGAGAATTGTTATTTTTTGTTGATTTTGAGGTTATAGGTAATTTTATAACTGCCCTAATTGAATTGGGATTTTTGTTTATAAAATCAAAAAATATTATTTTTGATCTTAAGCATTCGTTATAAATAACAATGTATTTTTTGCTTTTCAATTTATTAGTGTTTTAACTCTTAAGACAACTGCGGCGATAAAATATCTATATAAAAGTTTTAAAAAATTTGATTTTGATTCACCTTGTTTTCTAACTTGGTAAACAGCAGGTATTTCTAAAATTTTTTTTCCTTTTTTTTGCACAAAGAATAATAGTCTAAAAAAATAATCTCCATAACCAAAAAATATTCTTTCCAAAGGAAGCATTTTAAGGACTTTTCTTTTAATTGCAAAATAGCCACCTAAATTATCCTGGACTTGAGATGTTAAAATAATTCTTAGTAAAATATTAAACGCAAAACTACAGAAATAGTGGACTCTATCTTGCATGTTTCCACCTGAACAAAATCTCGATCCACTCACAATGTCAAAATCTGGCATTAAATTAATAAAACTTTTAATTAGCTTAGGATTATGAGTTAAATCAGCATCCATTACTACAATAATTTCTCCCTTTGATTTTTTTATTCCGTGTAAAATTGATTTGGCCAAGCCTTTATCTTCTTTTCTTTTATAAATTTTTATATCGTTAAATTTTAAAAATTTTTTTCTGCAAAATTCAAAAGTTCCATCAGGACTATTATCGTCAACTATAATTAATTCTTTTTTTTTGACGTTTTTAAGATTTTCTTTAATTAACGTAATTAATTTTATAACATTATTTTTTTCGTTATAAGTGGGTATTACGATTGAAACCAACATCTAAATTCTTTTCAAAGTTTTATTAAAAAAAGAAACAATCTTTTTGACCTGATTTTCTTTTAACTCTTCATAAATTGGAAGGTTAATAATAGTTTTAGCAAGCAAAGAACCATTTTTAAATACCTTCTTAATTTTAAAATAATTGATCTGATTTGGTGCATAAAACCCATTTCTTGTTTCTACACCATTAAGCTTAAGTTTTTTGATAATCATATCTCTTTTTTTCATTCCAATATTTTTTTTAATTCTTATAGAAAGAGTCCAAGGATTAAAAAAAACATTTTTATTTACTTTTTGTAAAACACAATCTTTTTTTGAAATTATATTTTTATATTTTAAAAACAAGATTCTTCTTTTTGAAATTATTTTTTTGAATCTAGCAATTTGAGAAAAACCTAAGGCTGCTTGTAAATTAGACATTCTGAAGTTTTCACCTGCAACTTTATGAAAATACCTTTCTTTGTCAACTCCGTGATTTCTATAAAGTAAAACTTTTTTGAATAAATCTTTATTATTCACACATATTGCTCCTCCTTCCCCAGTGGTAATACATTTTGTTGCATGAAAACTGAAAGTACCGATATCAGAGATAGTGCCTGCATATTTATCTTTAAATTTAGAACCAAAAGCCTCTGCAGCATCCTCCAAAAGATAAAAATTATTATTCTTTTTTAATTTCATAATTTTATCCATTTCACAAACATTTCCATAGGTGTGAATCAGAACAACAAGTTTAGTTTTTTTGCTAACGACTTTTTTTAAAGAATTATAAGTTACGCAAAATGTTTCTAGATCTACATCTGCAAATTTAATTTTAAGTCCTCTATTAAAAGCTAGATTAGCAGCAGCCATATATCCATAGCTTGGAACTACAATTTCATCTCCCTTTTTTAAGCCTAGTATAAGATAAGCTAAAGATAGAGCGCTCGTTCCGTTAGAGGTGGTAGCTAAATATTTAACTTTTAAAAAATTTTTTAGTTTTTTTTCAAATAAATTTACATAATTTCCACCAGACACCCATTGTGATGTAGCAGCTGATAAAATTGTTTTAACATCTTTTGTGTCTATCAAGGGTTTTGCCCACGGAATAATATAATTTTTAGAGCTCATTGTTTTTCTTTTTGTTATCAAATAAATTTTTTATATATAACATTACAAAAATAATTATGAAAATCATTAAATCTAATGCTCCTGATTGATGAGATGCATAAAATATTAGAGAAATAGAACATAATATCATTATTGCAACAGATATGATTTTTTCAATTAAATAATTAATTCCAAAATAATCATTTTGTTCTGTTTTTTTAAATTTAAATTTTATTATTAGAAATAACTGGGAAGCTAGAGATGCTAAAAATATAAATGACAAAATGATAGTATTTAAATTAAAAGCATTAAGAAAATAAAAAGAAAACTTAATTAATTCAAACAATAGCCTTAAAGGTTTAATTATAAGATGTATGTACAAAAAATCCAAAGGATGGTTCTTGATAATATCAAAATAGATTTTTTTAAGAATATCATTATAGAGCTTTAAATCGTAATTTAGACCCGTAGGTGACTCCATTCCAGTTCCCAAATTTTTAGAAATATTATTTCTATCTAAATAATTAATTACAGCTTGAGATGAAAAATAATCGTTAGGCTGGTAGAATATTATATCTTTATAAAATGATGGTTTGTTAGAGTCGTTAAAAATCTTAGGATATTCACCACATTTAATTAAATATGGCAAAGATGCAGGATCATTAATCTTTTTATTTGAACAAACATATTTTTCATGAAACTTAGGAAACATCAAAATGCTTTGGACCATACTATGCCAAGTGACTTGTGTTTTTTTTATTTGAGCACCATCGAAATAGTTTTTATTTAAATTATTACTTACTAAATTATTAAAGAAAACCATTACTAAAAAATTAAAGATTATTAGTGATGATGATAAGCATATCTTAATTTTATTTCTTTTAAAATTTTTTAACATTTTAAAAAAAACATAAAAAAAGATTATTAAAATAAAAAACTGGGACCATAAAATAGTACTTCTTGTATTTATTAAAAAAATTAGTATTACGATTTGAGGCACGGTAAAAAGAAAACTTTTAATATTAATTTTTTCTTCAAAAAAAATTAATATGAAATGAATTAGAGGAATTATTGATAAAACTGTAAAAAATCTAAAGTTGTTTAAAGAAAAAATTTCTCTATTACCTCCATAGTTATTAATAATAGCTATGATTAATGCAAACAATATAGTTTGCAAAAGGAAGAAATATTTATCATTCTTGTGAAAGTTTAAATAAAAAAATAAAGATGTAATTATTATAATAGATAAAAATAATAAGGAGATACTATTTATACTTAAACCAAAAATTTTAAAAGCGAAAATGAAGAAAAAAATAGTTCCAATGTCATTTTCATAAATAATTATATCTTTAGGATTTGTTATATTCAAATTTCTTGCTTCCAATAATTTTTCATTAATTGCATTTGAATAAGATTTAAATTGTCCTAAGTTTTCAGAATTTATTAAAATCCCGCCAAGATGATTATAATATTCTTGATATAAATTTGGTAATTTTTCAATTTTTTTAAAATGCTCATAAATTTCACTTAAACCAACAAAATCTGTGATGTTGTGATGAAGATAAGTTACAGCAACACTTATGGCAGCAGTAGTAATTTCAAATAAAGGCAAGAAACCAGCAGCTCTTTGATCTGCTAAAATTAGAATTGTTATTAAGGAAAGGCTAATTAAAAAAAAAAGAGTTTTTTGAATCTTCATCAAAAGAAAAAACCTTAATAAAATCTATTTTTTGATAATAAATATAACTCTCTACTAACCATGATTTTTATTAATTCTTTTAAAGATGTTTTTGGTTTCCACTTTAGCACTCTCCTGGCTTTTGTTGAGTCACCTAATAAATAGTTTACATCATTTGGTCTATAAAATACTTTATCAATTTTTATAATTATTCTATTAGTTTTTTTGTCTATACCCACTTCTTTTTCTTTTTTCCCTTTCCAAATAATGTGAAAACCAAGTTCTTTTCCCACCTCTTCTGCGAATTTTCTTACAGTGCATTTTTTATTTGTAGAAATAACAAAATCATCAGGTTTTCTTTGTTGAAGTATTTTCCAAAGCATTTCACAGTACTCTTTGGCATACCCCCAATCTCTTACTGCATTGATATTTCCTAGAAATAAAACTTTTTTTTTATTTGTCTTTATTTCACAAAGAGCTCTTACAATCTTTTTTGTTACAAAATTAACACCTCTTCTTGGCGACTCATGGTTGAACATAATAACATTTGAAGCAAATATATTATGATTTGCTCTGTAATTTTTGGTCGTCCAATAACCCATGACTTTAGCGGTAGCATAAGGAGATGAAGGATTAAAAGGAGTTTTTTCATCTTGTTTTTTGAATTTACTGTTTCCAAACATTTCAGACGAAGAAGCCTGTAGAAATTTAATATTAGGTTTAATATTTTTTATTGCTTCAAGCACTCTTAATGTTCCTAATCCAACGACGTCAGAAGTATATTCTGGAATTTCAAAACTTACTGCTACATGACTTTGTGCTCCTAAATTATAAATTTCGTCTGGTTTTATTTTTTGAATTAGATTTTGTATCTGAGAGGAATTACTCAGATCTCCATATTCTCTTCTTATTTTACCAGGTTTTAATTCCAAAAATCTATCAGGAGCTAAGATGTGATCTATTCTCTGCGTGTTTGGCATCGAAGATCGTCTTACCATTCCATAAACAATATATTTTTTTTTTAACAGAAATTCAGCTAAATAGCTGCCATCTTGGCCAGTAATTCCTATAATTAAAGCAATTTTCTTTTTCATGAAAAACTTATATAGCCAAGAAAATATTAAATCAATTATTATTAAAAGAATCAAACATTAATGAAGTAAATAAGATTTAAAAAAGCTGTTAATGATAAGTATGGTAAAGTATAATTGTTTAAATTATTTTTGACTCCTAAATGATGGCTCATTGTAAATTATGTAACACTATCGGTTTAAAAAAAAGATTAAAGGAACATACAATTAATCTTCCATCTTTTGAGCATTCTCAATTTAAAAAAATTTCAAAGAGACAGATATTATTAAGATGTAATTTTTGTAACTTAATATCATTAAAAAATTACAATAAAGTTGACAAAATTACAAAAAATTTTGATTTAGCCAGGTATTCAAAAACAAACCAAGGAAAACAAAAAAAAATTGGAGGTTTAAATAAAAGATTTATTTCAAGAAACAATCATCAAGCAAATTTTATAAACAAAATCTCAAAGATAAAATTTAAAAAGGTTCTTGATGTTGGCTGTTTTGATGGAAGTCTTTTAGGTTTATTAAAAAGAAAAAATAAAAAGATAAAAACTTTTGGACTGGAAAGAAATAAATTTTTAAGATCTAAAATAAAAAAAAATGGATCTGAAGTTATTGATAATTTGGATGATATAAACGAAAAATTAGACCTGGTAATTTTTTCTCATTCAATTTTTTACCTAAAAAATTTTGCTGCAATTATAAAAAAAGTTAAAAATATTTTAAGTGAAAAGGGATCAATTTTAATACAAATACCTGATTTTAGTAAGAACAACCTAAATTTATTGCTTGGAGATCAGTATTATTTCTTTTCTAATGAAACTATAAATAATGTTGCATCTATACTTAATTTGAAAGTTACCTTGACTAATAAAGATTACATAAAAAATGAAACTATTTTTATTTTAAAAAAAAGAAAAAAGAAAACATTCGTTAAAATGAAAAAAGATTTATCATTCTTAAAAATTTTAAAGAAATTAAAAATTAAAAAGAAAATTCTTAAAAAAACTTTAAAAGAAGATAAGTTTTTCATACTAGGCAGAACTATTGATGCTGCTTTTATTGATGAACTTTATAAAAGAAAAGTTATGGGATTTTTTGACACAAGTGAAAAAAAAACTGGTTTAAGATTTAGAGATAAATTAGTTAATGCAACAAGCATTAATACTAAAGATTATAGTTTAATATTACCATTTAAAAAAATTAGTATAAATAATTTAGAGAATTTGCGAGGAAAATTTAAAAAATTAATTAAAATTAGATATCACTAAAAGACAAACCTTCTACAGGTTTTGCTTTTCCTGCAAGAACGTCATCAAGTATTTTTTGATATTTCGGAGTTAAATCATCTCTTCCCAAAAGTCTTGGTAAAATAACTAATCCCGCTAAAGCTATAACTCTTTTTGGTGGATTTTTATCTCCCCATTTCATTCTTTTTACAACCTTATCTAATTCTTTTTTAGCCTCTTCATCATAAATTTTCATTGCTTTAGCAATTACAGGGTTGTGTGGTTCGAAATAATCTGCAACTTTGATGATTTTTCCAGTTACTGGATGCTTCCAAGTATCATAATTAACTTTATGAACACCAGATTCATAAATAGGTGCTCCAGGTAAAGCTAATAATTGCCTACTTAATCCAATATCACAGCCTTTAACTAAATATTTCATTGCAACATCGAGAGTTGCTAATAGATCATCTACTGAGTACTCGGGAACTCCCAAAATAATATTTGTTTGGGGAACTATTCCAGTTTCAAGCATACAGTCTAAAACCGCTTGTGACTCTTTACTATGATAGCCTTGTTTATGTATCGATTTTGAGTCAATCATTCCATCAGTAAAAGTTTCAACACCCATGCTAATACTTCTAAATCCCGCTAAAAACATTAGTTTAATTAGTTCACGATTTACTTGTTTATCAGCAGTCAAATAATCTGTTACATGAGTTTGGCAATGAAATTTAACGTCTTTATCCATTTTTCCGGTCTTTTTATGCTCAATTACCGCTTTACAAAATAATTCTGTTCGTTTGTCTTTTCCTTTTAAAGCAAAATCATCATCGCTAAATAAAAAGCTTTTGGCACCGTAGTGATTTATATAAAAATAAATTAGTTCTAATAATTCTTCATGATTAAGACGAACTAATTTCTGTCTTCCGTCAGAAAATTTTAATTCACCATCAGATTTTCTGTTGATCATAAGATTATCCTCTCCAGCAGACATTTCTTTTAAAAATTGACCAGAATTACAAAATCCACACATCCTTGGACAATGACTAGTAGTATAAACTCTGACATTCTCATAAGTCCATTCAGAGGCACCTAAACTCTGATTTGCAGAAATCTCTTTTAATAAATCCCAAAATTTTTGATGTGGAATTTCATATTTTTGTGGAAACTTTAAAAAAAGTTCCCTAAACATTTCGTCAGTAACATGCAATGCAGGAGTATATCTGAATACCCCTTTATGATTTTTGTAAGTAACTCCTCTGATTTCATCTTTTTCTAAAAGATCTTTTAAATTTTTAAGCCCTCTTGTTTTTTTATCAAATGTAAAATATTTTTTACAAATATCTAAAAAAGTTTTTTCTCCATAACCTAAAACTATTAAATCCAATCCATTGTCGAGCCACTGTTTATAATTCATTGCTGCTGCTTGTCCGCCTCCAACAAATACAGGCGTTTTTCCACTTTTACTTGCTGCGTTTCTCATTCTCCAAATCAAATCTAAGTCAAGACACATTCTTTGTTCACCATAGGCTTTGTTGTGCGCAACACTGATACCAATAACATCGTATTCACCTTTAGAAATATTTTCGAGCACTTCTTTCTCTGTAAAACTTGTTTTTTTAAAAAATTCTAAATCTCTATCGTACATCTCAGAAGATAAATCATGGTGCTTTAGGTATTCATGTATATTGTACATTCCAAAATGTGGAGCTAAGTTATATCCCAAACCTGTAATACCGGTTAACAGTAGCACTTTGCCAGAATCTTGATTAACTACCTTTTTTTTTTCAAAAAGGACAGAAGGACTAACAGAAATATTTGAAGTTGCGTTATTTAAGTTGGGGCTTAATTTTGATTCACTCATTTTTTTATAAATTTACTTTTTTGTTTATTTTAATTTTTTTTTCTGTTCAATTATATAATTCATTAATTTAAAAAATTTCAGTTAATTTTAACTACAACTACAAGTAGTACAAGTTTTCTATAAAATAACAACATATGGTTATACAAAAATTCAGTCATTTTAAAGTCGTTCATATTTTGAACAAAAGGTTGAACTATCGTTCAATTTTTGATCATATGTTGCCTATAATTTAATGTAAATATAGTGTACATATTGTCTATTGTTCAATAATTGAACGTTATAATTATTATGAAAGAAAAGCAAGAAGATAATCAAACAAATCTTGATTTATTACGATTAATAAACAAAAATCCTAATGTTTCCCAAAGAAAACTAGCGACAGAGCTGGGGTTTAGCTTAGGTAAATTAAACTATTGTCTTAGGTCTTTACAAAAAAAAGGACTAGTGAAACTTGAAAATTTTCACAAGCAATCAAATAAAATAAAATATTTAAGATACATATTAACCCCAAAGGGAATTTCTGAAAGAACTAAACTGACCGTTAATTTCATGAAAAGAAAAATGAACGAATATGATGAACTTAAGAGAGAGCTAGAGGATAAAAATGTGGACAATAATTAAATATAATAAAAATAATCTTTCAATTATGAAGGAAGATCTTAAAAAAAAATTAGGAAACACAATTGAATACTATTCTCCCAGATTTAAAAAAGAAAAATTTTTTAAAAACAAAATAAAATCATTCGACGTAGATTTGCTTAATAATTATATTTTTTGTAAGCATGATAGCTTCAAAGATCAAAGTTTTATTACTCATCTAAAAAATATAAAGGGCTTAAGTTATTTTTTAAATGGATATATTAATAATCAAAATGAAATAAA
>MDTB01099955.1_pt1 | contig 10182 bp, 9 predicted proteins | sample 811161 | NCBI WGS metagenome assembly MDTB01 (sample SAMN05326650, study PRJNA326480) | marine metagenome | isolation source: seawater | place: Mediterranean Sea | collected 2009
GATGTTCATGCTCCAAAGATGTCAAGAGCAAAAGAAGGTAATTGTAATCCCTTATTTTTCAAACCCAATGATCATATGAAGCATATGGTAGGTATGAATGTTACAGATAAATCTTATTTAGAGCATATGATACCGCATCATCAAGTAGCAATAGATATGAGTCGTAGATTATTATTACACACAAATCATCCTTATTTAATGGATTTCTGTAGGAAATTAATTATTGATCAGCAAGGAGAAATATTTCATATGAATAGTCTTTTAAAAAATACTTATAATTATAAAAGCGAATTATTATCTTAATTTAAAATTAAATTTTTTCTTAATATATTTTATAATGAGTAGTTTACGAAATTATAAAAAAGATACTCCTCAGTATAATTTTTATAAAGAGATGCATGAAAAGGTTGATTTAGAGTATACATTAAAGATGAGAAAAAAATATAGTAAATATGATAATTGTAAAATGACTATAAAACAGGCATTATCTATGATGGATGATTTTATAGATCCTAGTGATCCCGATTTAGATGTTCCGAATAGTATTCACGCATATCAAACTGCTGAAAGGATTCGTAAACGATATCCTGAAGATAAAGAATTACAAATAGCAGGTTTGATACATGATTTAGGAAAAGTATTATTTTCATATGGTGAACCTAATTATAATGTAGTAGGAGATACCTATGTATTAGGTTGTAAATTTCCTGATACAATCGTTTATTATGAAACGATGAAATTTAATCCAGAATATCATAAATATGATGATATGTGTATTTATGAAAAGAATTGTGGTTTAGAGAATCTTATAATATCATTTGGTCACGATGAATATTTATATGGTGTTTTAAAACACAATAAAGATTTACATAAAATGTCAGATAGAACTATGAATATGATAAGATATCATTCATTATATCCTTGGCATACTGGTGGTTCATATGATGATTTTATGAAAAGAGGTGATGAATTTATATTAAAAGATGTATTAGAATTTAATTCATTTGATTTATATTCAAAAGAAGATCCTATTGAAATTACGGAATCGGTAAAAGATTACTATGATAAATTATTAGATGAATACTTTTTAGGCGAAATGGAATGGTAAACGAAGTAAACGAAGTAAAAAATTAATAATATATATTTCATAATATAAATGAAAACTTATGAATGGTTTAAAGTTGTTATCTATTTATTCTTGTGGATATTTACTTGGACATTAATGGATAAACTCTCTAAAAAATATGAATTAAGTGATGATACAATTATTAAGATATGTATAGGAGGTTTATTCTTTATTTTTGTGTGTATACAAATGAATAAAGATATTAATATTAGTTAAATATTAGTTTTTTAAAATTTGATTTTTTATATTTAAATATTTAACATAAATAACTATGTTAATATGATGAAAGGATATATTTATTTGAGATTTCATTTTTCATATAAATTAAGAAATATAAATCTTATTAAACTGGGTGGAACATCTAATCCAGTAAAAAGAGATCCTACATATAAGACGGGGGAACCAGATAAGGGTAATTATTTAAAAATCTTTGTGGTTTTGGATTGGAAAACGGTAGAAGCTCTATTACAAGATGAATTTAAAGAATATCATTATGATGGTTCAGGTGGGTCCGAGTTTTATAATTTTGATATTATTCATATGATAGAGGATAGATTAATTGAACTAGGTTTAGAATATAAAGAAGTTGATATCGCTGATATTAATAAAGAATGTAGGAAATTAGAATTACAAAATCGATTCATTAAAAACTTAAAAAAGAATACTAGAGTTAAAAAATATCATAGAAAATTAGATGAATTAAAAAGACAAAGAGATAAATCATGCAAAAGGGATAGAGGGTCTATTAAAGATGAAATTAAATGGTTTGAAAGAGAATGCCAAACAAAAATTATTGATTTAGGATTAAATAAACTAAGTGAATTGGGTAAATTTTATTTAGAACTAGCTACAGGAGCTGGAAAAACATATATCGTATTTAAAATCTTGAAAAAGTTAAATCCAGATATTATATTTTGTCTTTCTCCAAGATTAAAAATTAATGCGCAAAATATTAGTGGAAAATATAAGGATATTTTAGAAGGATATCAATCATTTAATTTATCTAGTGATAAAAATTTAGATGAATTTATGCTTAAACCAGGGAAAAAAATAATTACAGGTTGTATTACAAATTATAAACGAGTTTATGATATAGTTAAATCATATAAAATAGAAAATAATTGCATATGGTTTGATGAATCACATTGGGGAATAGAAAACTGGATTGATAAAGGTTTTAATGAAATTCAAGATTTTCTATTAAAATCAGATAATATTAAATATAGGATATATACATCCGCTTCTCCGAATATTGAAAAGGTTGAAAATAATGAAAATATATTTGGAGAATTATTCAAAGAAATTACAGTGAAACAGTTAATGGAACAAGGATGGTTATGTAATATAAAACCGTTTGTATTTGAGGTTAAGGAATATAGTATTAATTATTGTAAAACTATTTTGAAAGATTTTAAAAAATATGAAAGATCTTGGGGATTAAGTTTTCATACTAGTTGTTTAAATTCCTTTAATATATTCCTCAAACATTATGAAGATTATAAATTAAATAATACATTAATAAAACCATATTTATTGATTGGGGATTCTAAAGATATTAACAATGATAGAAGAATAAATACAATAGATTTAGATTATGATTATAGATGTTTTAAATCATATGAAGATACTCGTAATAGTATTGCCTATGTTGTGAAAAAATGTGATATGGGATATGATTTTGAAAATATAGATTATATTTCATTAACAGATAAAAAAATGAGTTATTCTGATTTGATACAATGTATAGGACGTGGATTAAGATCAGATAAAATGGGTGAAAATGGTAAAAATCTTAAAAAAGAATTATATTTAATGATTCCAAATTATATTGATGAAGATAATTCTGATAATTATGATAATTTAATAAACGTAATACAATATTTACAATATGATATTGGATTAGAATGGAAAGATATTCCATTTAGAAGTTGTAATTCGGGTAGTAGTCGCTCTGGAAATACTTCTGAAAATTATAATGGTGAAAAGGTTATTCAATCAAAACTAATGAATGCAATGAGATTAAGAAAAGTTAATTGGACAACAAAAAAATTAATAATCTATTGTAAAAACAATAATATTCATAATATTGAAGAATATATAAATCATATTAAAGATTATCCTAGTTTAAATTTACCAGATGGAGAAAATCCATTAGGATTTAATTGGTCAGAAACATATAGAAAACATAATTATTATACTAAGGAAGAATGTATAGAAGTGATAAAAAATATCATGGAAAAAAATGATATTAATGATGATGATGAAGAGATAGATTATTATCATAATATTGACAATAAGATACCTGATATGTATTTAGTTGATTTTTATGGTGGATTTAGAAATGATTACCCATGTTATTAACAATAGTTATGAATAATATCTTTTGAAAGTTGTTTGAGATCTTCAATATAATTTTTTTCTACTTCAATCTTATCATCAATTGATTGAATAAATTTTTCTTTTTCTTGATAAATCTGGATACATTGTTCTTGTATTTCTGGTGATGGATATTTTATTTTATAATCATATAATCTATCTCTATTTAGATTTTGAACTGTTTGTCCTCTTCCCAAATCCTCTATTTCATGTTGATTATCTTTCAAATATTTGTGTATAAATATATTATTTATATTGTTATCTTTAATGTCCAAGAAGAAACCATAAGAACCACATAAACATTTTTCCGGAAACATATTGACAGAACCACAGGAACCAGAACGAGCAATTATAATAGTATTTTCAGGTATATTCCATTCATCAGTATATTTTGAAATTTTTGATCCACCGCTAATTGATGGGAATTTTTCTCCGTCGCATTTATGAGTTGGATTTTTATTACCATATTTAATATCATATAAATCCCTTAATTTCTTAATTTCTGCATCTTTGAGTAATTCTTTGATTTCTGATTTACGACTATATTTTTTAAATCTTTCTTTTTCTTCTTTGAGTTGTTTAATACGAATTTCAATAGATTCAATATTCGTTTCAATAATAGATAATTCTTCAACAATCTTTTCTTGAATTTCAAGAGATGGTAGAGGGATTTTTAGTTTATTTAATTTTTGAATATTTAATCGTTTATTACATGATCCACTTTGATACTTTTCTTCTAGGATAGATTTTATTTGTGTGAAATAGTAATAGTAAAACTTGGGATTAATTTTATTTTCATATTCTGATATAATTTTACATAATCCCATTAAACAGCTATAAAAACATTTTCCCTCGTAATATCTAATTGGAACACTATCACCATTACCCCCACAACACATAAATAAATTATTACCCTCAACATAAGAATGCGATGTATCTGTTTCAATAATATTAAACATATTACTATATTTAGCACCGGTTAATAATAATGTGCCATTTTCATCTTTATTTGTTTTAGAACTTTGAATTTTTCCATGAATAATAGTAAATGCTTTTTCAAACTCAATTGTGGGATAATCATAAATATCTTTTTCTTCAATATATTCGTTAATATCTAGTGAATATTGTGTTTTTTCTAAATCACCTTTTGTAATTGTAATTAATTCGGTGATTTTTTCACATTCTTTAGTTGTTTCAATATATTTAATATTTTGTGTTGGTCCACCCTTTGTAAATATAACGACATTTGTTTTAACACCTGCGTGATCAAATGTTCCACCCGGACATTTAAGAATTGTATGAATATTGACATTATCACAAAGCCATTTTCTGTAATTTTTAGACCATTTTGAGTTTCCTTCAAATAATTCTCCATCTGGTAAAACAATAATACATACACCTCCATCATTTAACATATACACACAATGTTGAACAAATAAACATGCTCCATTATTAACCTTTAGAGGATATACTTCTTCAAACTTAATTTTAGAATTAGGAAATTTTTTATCATATGTTTCTTTAAATGATTTATAATTCATTTTTGTTCCAAACGGCGGATTTGTCACAATTACGTCTACTTTTTTATTTATCATAAGTGGATTTTCACTTAAACTATTACATTTAATGATGTTTTGTTTGTTTCCCTTTGTTGTCAGGAATAAACTCATTTCACCGAATTTAATTGTATCCAGTTCTGTTTCACATCCATAAATATTTTCAGATTTGATATTTCCTAGATTAAATAGCCTTGTTAAGAAACCACCAGTTCCCATACAAGGATCATAAATACTAGGATCATCTATTTTTTTAAGATATTGTTTTAGATCTAATCCATGGAAGATTAGATGAATTAATTGTCTAGGAGTAAAATATTGACCAAGTTCTTTAGCACCTTTACCACCGCCATATGCACGAAAAGATTCATGAATGTCGCCACAAGTAGTTGAGAAACTATCTATAAATTCATCATTAATTTCTAGTGTTTCAATCTTATTTATAAGATTCTGAAGTGTATTTTCATCTATACAATTAAATTTACTATCATCTTCATAATAAATACTCGGAAATACAAATGTTAGAAATTTATTAACAAAACCTTTCCATTCACTTAAAAGTCCGTTTTTTGTCTTATAAAGTTGTTTTAAGTCTTTACAAAACTTTTTATATTTTGTAAAATTAGTATCTGAAATATTATTATCAGCTTTTACTTGATTACATTTATCCCATAGTTCACTATTTTCATCGTGAAATTGATATTGGAGAATTTTAATACATAATAGTCTCATAATATCATTCTGAGCTTTCTGTCCAACAATAGACGAATTATATAATATATTATGACATTGTTTAATTAATGATTCTAAATTAGATTTAATCCCTTTATAATTTTCATTATTCTCAACGTTTTCAGATAATTCCCAAATAATCTTATTAGACGGAATATATTTATTAGGTTCATTCGTTTCGCTAATTTCACCAGATTTAACTGTTGATTTCATTTTAATTATCTTCTTCGCTATTTCATATTTTAGATTTTTTTCAGCCTTTTTAACGGCATTAATATTATCTTGTTCGCTTTCACCATCAATTAGAAAATCTTCGTCTGATAGTCTATCTACATCCGGTTTAAATTGTGGATATTCTTCTATAATTTCTTCTAGTGTAAATGCTACTAAATTTAATTTGAAAATTTCACATTCTTTCCGATGATCTTTTGATTTAAGATGAGCATCATGATGACTTTTTTGAGTTGATACTTTTCCACATATTTCACAAGTGTAATTAACCATTTTATTGTTATATTTATACTTAATATAATAATCTTTAAATAAAATCAAATTTTTTAACAAAATAAAAGTTAATCAATTATTTTAATACAAACTAAGATAATTATCTTAACATATAATTAGTTATTTCTTAAATTATCAATTATTAATCGTTTAAAAATCGCAATAATTAAAATTTGATATTTATATTAAACTAAATAATCATAAAAATATATTCATAATGGAAGATTTAAAATACGATACTGAAAAATTATATGATGAATTATGTGAATGTAAATATAATCTCTATAAAGCAGACGATATTATCGTTTCATTTAAATTTACTGATAATGAAATTAAAGAAAAGATACTGAATAGTACAACTTATTATCATAATCATCTTAGAATAAGAGATATTATGGAAAATGTCCATGATTTATGTTGGGATGGACTTCACGATGACACAATAGAAACATTAAATGAAGGGATTTCAAAAGATATGATCCCTTTTGAAGAATTATGGGTAAACGATGAATGGGGATTTTGGGATCTGTATAATAGTGGAAAAGATGAAATAGATGAATTAATAAATAAAAGTAAAAAAAGACCACCAAAAGATTATTCGTATTATGATAAAGTTCCTAATAATACTTATTTTGAAATACAGAAGAAAAATGGATATCTTCCTCTTGATAAAAAAAGAGAAATATTATTACACTTAGGAAATGTTAAAAAATATTTCATGAATCGGTTTCAATATATTGAAAAATATGAAAGAATTACTGGAAAATATTTCTCTTGTGATAAAGAAGATGCAGAAGATAATATAGAATTCATTAAAGAAACACTCAATAAAATAAAAAAAGCACCCATTAATAAACTAGAATTAGCGAATAAAAGATTAGAACTATCTAAATTATGTCTTTGTGAAGATATATTAATAATGATAGCTGGATACTACACTATGATTAAAATTTGATATTTATATTGAAACTAAATTATCATAAAAAATATATTCATATTTAGTATGTCGTGGAAAATGATTTAATGAGAATCATAAAAAGAAATCATTTAGATTTGGGAACATTTACCCTAGAAGAATTATATAGAGTTTCATTTAATACTCTAAGCAGAAGATATCCTAAAAATAATACAATCAAAGCATCTATTCAAAGTAATCTTCAAAAGTTAAGGGATGATGGTTATTTAATATTTCTTAACCGGGGAGAATATAAAGTGAATAATATTTCTAATGATGAATTTATAAATTTTGTATCAAATTGCCATAATATTCATAAATAATATATCTTATTGTAATCCGTTCATCATATATTTTTTTACATAATATAAAAAACCAGAATAATCCCATTAGATAAATCCCTAAAAGAGGTGCTAACGGGGTATATATTAAATATGTATTTTTTATTAAATAATCTGTGAAAAGATAAACTCTAAAATAACCATAAATGATTGTTTGTATCACATTTGAACATACGATAAGATTCATATTAGGACTAGTTTTTATTAGATGGTATGTTGTAAATAAGGGTATATTAGATAATTCACCTAAATTATATAAATATATTAATACATCGCCATAATAATCTATATAAAATCCCAACAATAATAATAATGCTCCAATGTGATGATATAAGATAGGATAATCAATTTTATCACATTTTAATATTAACTTTGTATCACAATAGAAATAAGTTGAAGAAATAAAAAATATTAAATTTTTTATGAATAGGTTTGATTCATATAGATAAGCACTAGATAAACCCGATACAACTACGCTATGAGATAATTTTAATATATTATTTTTTATCTTTTGACCATCCATATCCATCTTTTATAAGAATTATATACTATTATTTTAAATGATAAAAAATTAATAATATTTATAATCTATAGTTTGTTTTAGTTAATAATAATCATTGTAATCATTGTAATCACCAAAATACTGTTGTATATCCATATAGTCTTTAGACCAATCAAAATTGTAATTCAAATCATCACTATCCTTATCATAAAAGTAGATACACGGATCATATCCATTATCATCTGGATCATAATGATAATCTCTTTTCTTACCTGTTTTGAGTTCATCCAAGTGAATCCAGATATTCTCCCACTGAACTTCAGGTTCTAGCCAATGAAGAGGCGGACAATACTTTGTTCGAATGGGTCTCTTAATGATATTGTATTCAGGTGGCCAGAAAGGATCACTTGGAGTTCTCATTTGAAAATCCTTAATGATTTTATAATCATCTTTCTTCTGAATATAAATCGTGTAATCTAGTGAAATCTCACCACCCAATTTTTCATCTGTAATTTCTTGAAACTTATCTGATGAAGAGTTTATCTTCTCATCTCTAACCTGTTTCTTACCTTTCGGCTTCACTGGATATCTCTCTAGGGATTTTCTCTTCTTCTTTGCTTCTTGAAAATTCATCGGATATAGGCGTTCAAGACGTTTTACCCAACGTTTGTCTTCTACTTCTTCAGAATAGGGTAGAGGTTGAGATGGTCTACTATTCACCATAATAACACCTTGTTTATCACAAGAAACAACTTTTTCTTCTTTTATGCGGGTGATATCATCTTCATACTCAAATGTCTTCTCTAGTGGAACACCATTGAGAGCAACATCCGACCATTTAACTCCTGGTTCATAAAGATTATCATTCTTCTCACCCAGTTCACGATGGTGAACTGGCATAAGATGACCCGAATCTTCATCCAACTTGAAAAGAAACTTATCAGAATCAAAGAACCCTTCCATTGTGAATTAATTTGAGATACTTTTCAGTAATAATTACTCTTATTAAATGTGTGTTTGAGTATGAACCTAGAAAAATCAAATTTTATAGTGAATACCTCATAAAAAAGAACAACAATAGTTCATAAAAAATTAATTCTAAAAAGAAGGATAATTATTCATAAAAGTTTTTAAAAAGATTACACATAGTGATATAATCACCTTCAGGAAATGTAGTTTTATTTTCTTCAATAAGGTTGAAGAGTTCACTTAAAAACTTTTTCTTTTCACTATCTTTTTCAGATATACGTTCTAACCTAGAATGAAGCGAACTATTTATATATTTCATATCTCTAAATTTATTTTCTAAACTTTGTATTTTTTCTTTGTTTTTTGAAACTTCATTTTTAAGACTTTCTATCTCTAAATAAGAATCACTATTTTCTTTGTATTGAATACCTTGTTGTTTAATCAAAGTCCGAGCATCTTCTTTAAATTTTTCTTTATTTGATACTTGAACATCATACTGAACATAAAATTCAGTTAGTATCATAAGCATAAATTGAAGTATTATTTGAGAACCTACTAAGAATAAACTACTAAATATGAAACATATGAACCTTGTATTTTCTCTTTCAAGTGGATGTAATGCACCCGCAAGAAAAGTAATCATATGAAAAAGAGAAAGTATACGATTTCCATACTTAACTCTACTATCTATACTAGATTTTGGTGATGCCGTTGGATCATGTAGTCCATATCTCTCTCTCCAAAATGCTATTCCCGAAAATGATATAAACATGAAACCAATATAAATCATTTTCATGGTTTTTAAGATAAAATATCGTTCAGATTGTTTTGAAAGATAAAAGATAATTCATATATCAAATTTTATATCAAATTTTATCATAAAAAAGAACAACAATAGTTCATAAAAAATTTTTTGTATTTTCTGCTATATATTCTTTTTATATGTGTTTTTGTATTTAGATTTCTAAGCTAGTTTAACGCTTTGCGAGATGTTGTCAAATATTTTTGTTTCTTTTTCAACTGCTTCTTCTGCTTCAAGGTATTCCCGTTCAAGTTGCTCCATGACTCGCTTTGCTTTTTCCAATCTTTTCAACTTAGTTTTCTTTTCCCTAGTTGCTTTA
>MDTB01166691.1_pt1 | contig 10182 bp, 14 predicted proteins | sample 811161 | NCBI WGS metagenome assembly MDTB01 (sample SAMN05326650, study PRJNA326480) | marine metagenome | isolation source: seawater | place: Mediterranean Sea | collected 2009
AGCTTTTCCTCCGAAAGGTTTTAAAAGTTTCTTAGAATTGTGAATGAGTTCTTCAGACTTTTTTTTTGCAATCTCTTTCCCATAATGAGTAATTAATGTTTCTTTTCCTCTGGAAGAGTCTTTTTTTGCTTTCTTTCCCATTTTATTTTCATCACCTTCAACATCAAGTAAATCATCTTTTATTTGGAAAGCTAGGCCTAAATTATATGCAAAAGATTCAAATTTAAGTAAATTTTTTTTTTCTGCTAAAATTGGACCTGCTACACATGAAAACCTAAATAATTCACCTGTTTTAAGCTTTTGAAGTGTTAGAATTTTTTTTAAAGTTAATCTTCTTTTTTCAGCTTCTAAATCTAACATTTGTCCACCAACCATCCCAAGAGCTCCTGATGCCCTAGAGAGTTCACTTATTAAAATACACCTAACACTTGAATCAGGATGAGTTTTTTTATCTGATAGAATCTCAAAGGCTAAAGATTGGAAAGCATCACCTACTAAAATTGCAGTAGCTTCATCAAATTTCTTGTGACATGTTAAGTGTCCTCTTCGAATATCGTCATCATCCATAGCTGGCAAGTCGTCATGAACAAGTGAATAACAATGAATAAATTCAATCGAAGCCGCAGCTCTATAAGCCATTTTTGTGGGAACTCCAAAAATTTTAGAAATTTCTATCAAAAACAATGGACGAAGTCTTTTACCTCCAACACTGAGAGAATATTTCATTGCTTTGTGTAGTTTGAGTGAATACTTGTTAGAGGGAAGAAGATTTATTAGATATTTATCAAATTTTTTAGCAAATTCATGAATAAACTTTTCAATTTCTGACATTATTTATCTACATCTTTAGTTTCTCTAAGAACTGATTTAATTTTTAATTCAGCTTTTTTTAATCTATCTTCACAATAAGTTTTTAAAAGAACTCCTTGTTCATAATACTTTATTGAGTCATCTAGACTTACATTACCATGTTCTAGCAACTTAATTATTTCTTGAAGTCTTTCAAATGCCTCCTCGTAAGACAAATCTTCTATTTTTTTATCTAGCAAGTCTTTCATTGGCTCTTTTAATATTTTTTTAATTCAACTAGAATTGAATTTTGACTTGAAACAGATTTTTTTAAAACTTTTATTCTTATATTCTTAGTAAGCTCCTCTATATCAGCTTCAGCTTTAGGGTCATCAGTTTTTACTATCAAAATATCACCTTTTTTTATCTCCTTAAATTTTTTTGAAATTTTTAATAAAGGTATTGGACATTTTAAACCTAAAAGATTTAAATTATAAGTATTAATTTTCATTTTATGTTCATCAAAAAAATCTAACCTTGACAGTTGTTTGATATTAGTTAGGAATTACATTATATTTTAATTATAAATGTTATTAAATATTATGATAAACAAATTTTTAAAATTAAAGATTTTTAAATTCTATAAACTCAGCTTGTTAGCTTTTTTATTTCTATCCAACTATGTTTACGCCAACAATATAAAGATTGGTTCCTTACAATATGGAAGTGTCAACTGGGAACTGAAACTTATTAAAGAGCTTGAATTGGATAAAAAAAATGGTTTCAATTTAGAAATTGTCGAATTAGCTAGCAAAAACGCTGCAGCTGTTGCACTTCAGGGTGGAGCAGTTGATGTTATAGTTACCGATTGGTTTTGGGTATCGAGACAAAGAAGTGAGGGCCGTAAGTTTGCATTTGTTCCGCATTCGATGGCAGCAGGCGGCTTAATTGTTTCAAAAGATTCGGATATAAAAAATGAAAAAGATCTTGAGGGGAAGAAAATTGGTATTGCCGGAGGTCAAGTAGATAAAGGATGGTTAATATTCAGAGCATATTTTAAAAAACAATATGGAAAAGAACTTAAAGATGTAAGTAGACAAATTTTTGGTGCTCCTCCATTATTGAATAAGAAAATTGAGCAAAACAATTTCGATGCCATTCTAACTTACTGGCCATACCAAGCAAAACTCCTTACAAACGATAATTTTACAAAGATTATTAATATTACTGATATTTTGAATAAGCTTAATCTTCCTAAAGGTATACCAGTAATAGGATGGGTATTTAAAGAAAAATGGGCCTTAGAACAGGATGAAATCTTAAAAAACTTTCTCTTAGCTTCCAAAGAGGCAAAACAAATGATGCTAGAATCTGACGAAATTTGGGAAACGGTTCGCCCATTTATGATGGCGGACGATGATAAATTATTTTCAAACCTAAAAACAATTTATAGAGATGGTATTCCAGATAAAGATTTTAATACCTTACAAATAAATGGCTCCAAAAAACTTTACTCAATTTTATCTGAAATTGGAGGTAGAGAATTGGTCGGAAAAGCTAAAACACTCTCACCAGGTACTTTCTGGACCAAGTAAAATGAACAAAGAGAATCCAAACGCAATTATTAGGGTTGCTTCAATCTTAATTTTTTTTGGAATCTGGCATTTTTCGAGTATTTATTTAGAAGTCGATTTACTTCCTGGACCCGCTGAAGTCTATGATAAAGTTCTCATAGAATCAGAGAGTAACGAATTGTTTTTTCATACAGCTATCACCCTAAAAAGAGTCTTTATTTCATTCGTGATCGCCATGTTTATAGGTACGTGTTTCGGTATTTACATGGGAAGGAACGCAAAAATAAACTCTTTTTTGGATGATTGGTTAATTTTAGGTCTAAATGTTCCTGCACTTGTAATAATAATTTTATGTTATGTTTGGTTTGGGCTAAATGAAACTGCAGCAATATTAGCGGTTTCTTTAAATAAAATTCCAATGGTTGCTGTTATTATGCGAGAAGGTTCAAGATCCATTGAAAAAGATTATACAGATGTAGCAAAGTTTTACAAAATTTCAGGAAACAAGTTTTTTTTTAAAGTAATTTTACCTCAACTTTATCCCTATCTTCTATCTTCTGCAAGATCAGGACTTTCACTAATTTGGAAAATAGTTTTAGTAGTTGAACTTTTAGGAAGAAGCAATGGTGTTGGTTTTAAATTATTTGGTTTCTTCCAATTTTTTGACATTTCAGGGATTCTGGCCTATACACTAGTTTTTGTCCTATTAATAATTTTTGTTGAATTTTTATTAGTTAGGCCCTTTGAAAAGAAAATATCGAATTGGAGATAAAAGATCTTGACCTTTGACATTAATATAAAAAAAAAATCTTTTATTAATAAACATGATCAATCCTCAGTGGATGTTCTGAAAAATATTAATATTAGGATAAAATCAAGAGATTTCGTATGCATTGTTGGGCCCTCTGGATGTGGAAAAACTACTCTTATGAATATTATTGGGGGTTTGATTTCTGGTGAGGATCATAATATCACTTTAAGTGAGAAGGAATCTGATTTAGATGAAAATTTTGGTTACGTATTCCAAACATCCAGGTTACTTCCTTGGTTAAGTGTAGAAGAAAATATAGAATTAGTTTGTGAAGGAAGTAAAATGGAAAACAAAGAAAGAATTGACAAGCTATTAGTCGATTTTAATCTCAAGGAATTTAAAAATTACTTTCCCAAATCAATATCTGGTGGAATGAGAAGAAAAGTCTCTCTTGCAAGAGCTTTAGTTAATAATCCAAAAATACTTTTGATGGATGAACCGTTTGTTTCACTTGATCAGCCAAATGCAGAGAATTTGTATAAAGTTTTAGTAAGTTATTGGGAAAAAAACCCTATAACGGTCATATTAATAACGCATAACCTTAAAGAAGCTATTCTATTGGGAAATAGAATAATTTTTTTCTCCAAAAGACCGGCGTCAGTTGTATATGATCATAAGGTAAAAACGAAAAGAAGTAATCTATCAATTGACAATATTTCAGTTCAAAAGGAATATGCTCTGATTAAAAAAAAATTTCCCTCATTGTTAGAAGGTTTGATTTAAATAAATGGAAGTTTTTTTAACTTATATAGATAAAGGTGGAATAATATTTTCGTTCCTTTTTGTTCTCTCTATTATAACTTTATCAATAATTATTTTTAAATATATCGAAATATACATAATTAAAAGAACTGATTTTTCAAAACAACTTCAAATAATTGAAAATCATCATGAGAAAATTAATCTTAATGTTTTGAGTAAAGAGTTGACAAATAATACTTCTTATTCAAAAAAACATTTTATAGAAAATGTTTTTGGAATTATAGACTCAGGGAAATCCAAAGAATTTACTGAACAAGAAATTAATTTACTTGTTGGAAAAGAATTTAAAAAAATTCAATCTTTTTTACCTTCTCTTGAGATTATTGCGCAAGTAAGTCCTTTAATAGGTCTTCTTGGAACAGTTCTTGGAATGATTGATTCCTTTAATGAACTTGAAATTGGTGGAAGTCTTGTAGACCCATCAATCTTGGCAGGAGGTATATGGACTGCTTTATTAACAACTGCAATGGGGTTGATAGTTGCAATACCTGCTTTAGTAAGTAATTATTTTTTTGAAAAAAAAATCAACATTCATTACGAAAATCTAAATGACTTTTTAAAAAAATTATTTAGCTACACCTAACATGTTAAAATATCAAAATCAGAAATCGCCTAGAATAAATATTATACCATTAATTGATATTATATTTCTAATGCTGGTTTTTTTCATGCTTGCGACCAATTTTAATAAAACAAAAGAGATCAGTTTTTCAGTAAGCAATCAAAAACAAGCGGTTAATGAATCAGACGACCAATCTATCATGATAATAAATATTAAGAACAATGAATTGTTTGTACAAAATAAGATGGTCGATTTAAAAAATTTGGAAACAGAATATTTTGAAAAATGGGAATCACTTAATTTCGATAAAATTGTAATTCTAAATGATAAAAAAAGTTCGATTCAATCATTAATATTAATTTTAGATTCGATAAAAAAAAATAAAATTACTGGAGTTAATTTTTCAGATGAACCTTAAGAAACTTCCATTTAAAAAGAAACAATTGGATGAAATAATAAATTTAATACCTATGATAAACTTAATTTTTTTACTTCTTATTTTTTTTTTATTAACTGGAGTTGTTAGTAAAAAAGACACAATTAAGCTTGAAAGACCAAGTTCGGATTATGGGGTAAAAACAAACTCAGTTAAAAACGAAGTTACTTTTACTTTTGACGAGAATAACAAGCTTTATTTCAACAATGTGGTAACTGATATTGACGGTACTAATGAAATCTTACGATCTGAAAATAAAAAATTCATAATTGATGTTGATAAGAATGCTTCTATTTATTTACTAAACAAGTTAATTAAAAAAATGAAGGAAAACAAAATAGAAAAGGTTTTTCTCAAAGTTTCAGGTGATGCTAAAAAATAAAATTTTTACGACATCGGTTTTTTTTTCAATAATTATTCATTTAGTTGTAGCCATTTATCTAAATCAAGAAAATAAAAATAAAGAAATTTATGTAGTAAATCTCAGCGAATTTAGAGAATTAAGTTTTATACCACCAGAGAAATCCAATCAAAATAAATTTAATAAAAAAATTGAAAATTTTAAAAAAAAGAAAGATCAACCAATAATTGAAAAGAAATTATTAAAAAAAGAAGAAATCATTCCCTTAAAAAAAATCAAAGTAAAACAAGATATAATTAAAAAAAAAGAAGTTAATTCACCTCAACCTGAAAATCAAATTCAGAAAAATGAAAAACAACAAAAAACTACTGAAAAATCTAATAAGTCACAAAGTATAATTGATAAAGGGCAATCAGAAAAAAAAATTATTAAAAATCAATCTGTAAAAAACAAAGAATCTGTAATTTTCGATAAACTGCTGAGTGATTATTTATCATCAGTATCTTTTGAAATTAATAAAAAAGCTTCAAAAGCTTATCCAATTCAATCTATTAAAAGAAGAGAGCAAGGAACTATTAATTCTCTTCTTGTAATAGATAAAGATGGTAATTTATTAGATTTAAAGGTGCTTGATAAAGCACCTAAACGTTTACACAAGGCTACTCTTAAAACACTGCGTGTTTTTAATTTTCCAAAACCACCTCCAGAAATTATAGGTTCTGACGGAAAATTAAAGATTAAAATACCAGTAAATTTTATTCTCAAATAATTCTTTGTTGTCTAAATACAACAGAAATTAACAAAAATGTGCCAAATCAAAGTATTAAGTTTTATTCGAAATGTTAATGATGTAAAGTTGATATTAAATTTATGTATATTAACAATTAAGGAAGGAAATATATGAAAATTTCAAAAAAAATAGCGATTGCTGCTATTCCCGCTGTAATGGCGATAGCTTCCACTTCTGTTGATTCAAAGATTCTTCTAATGAGTCAAGAAGGTTGGGAAGTTTCATTTGACGGTGCGGCAAATGCTTTCGTAATGAAGAATAGTACTAGTGATGCTCCTACCACTTCTGGCGGAAACGCATTTACTGCCGATACTTATGGTGGAGTTGCTGGTTCAGAAGGTGATGACACTAGTATTGTTACTGGTCTTTTACCGAATGTTTGGGGTATGACTTTAGCCGCTCCTACTGCTAATGGTTTAGACATTACTGCAAGGCTTGGTCTGTATACTCACATGAATGGCGGTCAAAACTCACTAGGAAATGGTGAAATCAACATTCGTGAAACAAGTGGATCAGTGTCTGGTTTCTTCGGTACAGTCTTAATAGGTCGTAGTTTAGGTATCCATCAAAGTAATGCAATTTTAAACGATATGCTTTTATTTGGTGTAGGTGCTGCAGCATCGGCTGACAACTCAAACACTACTTTAGGTAGAATAGGACTAGGTTATCTTTACACTGACTTTAAACCACAAATTTCTTGGACTTTACCTGATTTAGGTATGGGATTTAATGCTAAAATTGGTATATTCGACGGTGATGACGTAACTGCAGATACAGCAGCTTTCTCAGCAACTGATACTGCATCGCCAAGAGTTGAAGCTCAACTTACGTGGAATGGTGGCCTTTTAGATACTGGAGTTGGAGTAAACCTCTGGGTTGATGGTAGCTATCAGAATACTGAAAGAACAACGGCTCAGGCCCTTAGCATGACTAACAGAAATATTGCTGGTAATGCAAACGGTGCTGATACTACAGTTGATCAAGAGTCAGATGTTGATTCTGCTGGTGTAGGTTTTGGTACTAAATTAACATATGAAGGCTTTGCTTTGGTTGCCACCGGTTTTTACGGTAATGCAATGGGTATCAGAGGTCAACATACGTTAACAGCTTCTACTTCAGTAGGCGCGTTGGATGATGAAGGAACCGAAAGAAAATCTTACGGTGGTTACATTCAAGGTACTTATGACTTCGGTCAAGGCACTGCAGTTGGCTATTCATATGGTGGAAACTATCTTCAAAGAACAGGTGCCGACATGAATAACCTAGGTACAATGAATAACCAAACTATGCATTCAGGCATGATCTGGCATAATGTGACTGACAATTTTAGATTAGTTGCAGAAGGTGGATATACTGAAAAAACATGGTATCTTGCTGATAATGATCAAGAAGATTCATTCGGTGGTGTTGGAGCTTTCTTCTTCTGGTAGAAATATCCTCAACACTTAACTAAGCTATTAAAAAAGGAGAGTATTTACTCTCCTTTTTTTTTGTATTTTAAAAAAATAATGTATAATGAACAAAATGAATAAAGTTTATATTATAATAGTCTCTTTTTTTCTGGTCGGTTGTTCGACCGTTTCAAATTTTTTTGAAGATAATAAATATTTTTACAAACATGGTTATCAAAGAGTCCAACTTGATTCTGAAGATCAAAATGTAAAAAATATTCATCCAATAAAAATTAGCCCAGAAAAAGTTGAAGGCGCGCTTAAATTAATTTTAACTAGTTATGGCACAAAATCTCAACAACTGTTTAGTAAAAGTAAAATAACAGATTACTCCATTGCTATTAGTGAAGCATTGAAAGAAGCCGAATCAAATGAAGATGTCGTATTTACAGTGGAGGGTTGGTATAAACAAAAAGGTATGTCATCAAACAGAGTTACTTCTGGAAGAATTTTCTACAATAAATCTGGCCTCAACTTAATTTTTGGATCAATTTTAAGAAAAGGTAATATGCAGGAAACTGACCCAATGCTTGCAAGTGGAATTAATCCTGATTTAAAACAAAATCCTTTTGCACCTGGGTCGAGATTTCAATCAGTTAAGAATAAGTTCAGATTGAGCGCTCTTCCAAATTCAGGAGTGTTTAGACCAGCTTCTGCCGGAAAGCGCAAAGATTGGCTAGTTTTTACAAGAAAAGCTTTGAAAGCAAGAAGTTTTTTAAATAAAGAGGAACAAACAACTGCCTTAAGGTCAAATATTCAAGTAGAGGGTTTAAGAGAAGAAGTTGACAATTTAAAAAGAGAATTACGAACCATGAGAGGCGGTCCAAATAACGCAAGGTATGGTTACGGCTACAGTTATCCTCAAGCTTACCCAAACTCTTACCCACCTGTGTATCGCCAGCAAACACCTTATGATATGAATAATCAAAATCCGTACGCAAGATATCCCAATCAATATCCAGGTGGATATTATCCGCCTTCGAAAGATGCTATAGCAAACCCAAATCAATACCAAAATCCAAATCAAGTTTCTTTGAAATCATTAGAAAGTATGAGAGAAAGAGGTCTTATAAGCGAAGAAAATTATTTAAAAAAGTTAAAAGAATTGGGTTATTGAAATTCTAACTCCATGTTCCACAAAAACATGTGATTTGTTGATGCTTGAGTTAATCCATTCAAATACGCAAGGGACAACTCATATTCAAAAAAATTTAATTCAAATTCTGTTTCAAACTGCAACCCATACAAATGTTCCTGTTGGTCCATGGTGTTAAAACTACTTAAATTACCGAATTCACTAAATCCAATTATTCCAAGATTTATTCCTGTCTCGAGGTAATCCTTTATCATTAATTGATTACTCAAGTCGAAAGAAGTTGATCCTGAACCCCCGGTTCCCACCCCTTTTTCAAAAATAAAATTAGTTATTAAACTATACTTTTCATTGTTAAATTCATTTAAATATTTATATTCAATTTCGTCTGGCTTATCCTGTTGAGAAACGAAATTGTATGAAAAATATAAAGCGCCTGAAAAGTTTTTATAATCAAAAATTTGAAGTTGATTCTGAAACTCAGTTTTCTCCCAATCAAGAGGAGTTTCGCTCTTATCTGAAATATGAAATTCTAGCTCTGACTGCCAGTAATTTGTCCATGAGTATTCTGTTTCAAAAACATGATGATGATTTTTATTGTAATCGTTTCTATTGTCTTGATTAAAGTGACCTCTCCACTCTAAAGAACGTCTTCCCTCTTCTACCCTAGGACTATAAATTTTATGATGAGATTTTGCATCGTTATATAAAGACCAAAACAAAAAAAAAATTATTAATTTTATCATTATTTTAAATCATCTTTTAAGATTGTCATATGAAATTGATAATCTTCTTCACCATCTTCTGTTTCTTTGTAAATTAATCCCAAAAATTCGTTATCAAGATAGATTTCACATGAATCACTAATTGATTTTCTTTTTTTTACGACAATAAGCTTCGTTTTGAATACGTTGTTAAGATAGGATTCTATGCTATTTAGTTCTTTGTCTGTCATTGATTGAATCTCCAATTTTTTATATGATAAACATAAATTAATTTCAAGCAAGGATATATGTTTGACGCGAAAAAAAGTGTGAAAGTAATTACATATTTTGGAGTTATACCTTTTTACTTAACTCCAGCAACTAATTTATTAAGCATAGATGAATATATTAAAGATTTTGTTAGAATTGAAAATCTTTCCAATTTGTATTGTGCGTTAATTGTTTCATTTATTTCAGGGATGCAATGGTATAAATTAGTTATTCAAAAAAAAGAAAAATTTTTATTAATACCATTAATACCTTTATTTTTAGTATTATTTTACGACAGTTCTTTTTTTAAGTTATACCATCCTTTGCTTCTTTTATTTGCTTTAGTTGTAAGCCTTGTAATCGACCTAATTATATATAATGAAGAGTCAAGTAAATGGTTTAAAAAACTAAGGATTAAAGCAACAATTTTGGCTTCTTTATCTTTTTTACTATAATTATTATTCAATAAAATCAACTATTTAACTAAAATTTTGTTTTTTTTTATTGAATTAACATTTTTTTTTGTCATCCTATTAACTACTAATATGGGGAGGTTTAGGGGCAAGGCATATCTGCCCA
>MDTB01202644.1_pt1 | contig 10182 bp, 11 predicted proteins | sample 811161 | NCBI WGS metagenome assembly MDTB01 (sample SAMN05326650, study PRJNA326480) | marine metagenome | isolation source: seawater | place: Mediterranean Sea | collected 2009
ATTTTTATTTTTATAATGTTCATACAATAAACGTGGAATACTATTATTTCTTACAATTTTATTATTAATTTCTACATCACCAATACAAAGAAAAATTCGGTCTTTGTCTATATAAGAACAATTATTAAGGCTATTTTTGTTGATATAATTAATATTTATTTTTTTTAAATTAACATTTTTAAATTTATATTCCGTATCATTAATAGGTAATTTAAATTTAATATTATTTTCGTTAGATACTTTTTTGTATACTCCACAAACTCCAAACATTATTTTGCTAGCAATCTAATTTCACCTTCTCCATAAATTTTTTTTAAACTTGGATCATGAAAAATTTTTTCATTTAAGTCATTCTTAACACCTCTTTTTAAAAATAAGATTTTTTTAAATCCAATTTTCAATAATTCAGATTTTATTATTTTTTTTGTGAAGTAAATTCTTTGTTTGGTAAAAAAAAGATCTATTAAAAAAAAAATTTTATTAGGTTCCCAATCTCTTAATAAAAGGGCTTTTTCAAAATTTGATCTGTCTGTTGAACTTAACTTATGCCTTAGTCTATCGGCATATTTCCAATTTGGTCCTTTACCAAATAAAGATAACCAAACCCATCCGTCTTTATTCTTTAATTTAGATATTTGCCTCAGGCCTTTCTTCCACTCTTTTATGTGACTTAATCTTCCATTGCAAAAAATTAAATCAAATTTTCGATCAATATTAATATTTAATATAGAGCCACTTATAAATTTAAATTTTTTATTTAATTGTTTTGGTCTTCTTCCGTTATCAAAGCAAGTAACTGATTTTGCACCTAGCTTGTCTAAGGCCTCAGAATAGCGACCTGAACCGCATCCTATATCTATTACGTTTTTATTTTTAATTATATTAGAATTAATATTATTTTTTTTTAGCCTTGTTCTCAATAGGTGGATAGCTTCAATAATCTCCTTGGTTCCAAATTTTTTCTCTATTGAAATGAATGAAATATCTTTATCTTTGAATTTATTTAGTTGCATTTAAACAAACATAAGTTTTTTTATTTTATTATTGAATATTGATTTATTTTTAAATTTTTGCAGTGTGTAGAAAAATTCTTTTTTAGTCATGCTAAAATACTTACAATAATCATTCAAATATTCGCTAGGAAAAACACTATCAAACTTTTTAACTATTCTCATACCCACTTCTCTGCTCATTCTTTTGTGTCTTATTTCAATACTTGTATCAGACGTTGCTCTAGAAAAACCATATTTAAGATATGCCAAATACATATGAAGTGAGAACATTTTTTGATCAGTGTGAGAATGCCTATTTATAGCATTTTGTTCTTTTCCTATTGACTCCTTTAATCCACAATACTTTTTTGCAACTTTTAGATGCATATTTTCGTCCCACTTTTCAAAGTAAGACCAATTACAAGTATAAATTTTTTGAGAAACTTTAGCTTCCTTTTTGGTCAATTGTTGCCAAAACAAGTCATGATTGTTAAAAAATTTTTTAATTGGAATATTTTCTTGATAATATTTTTTAATTAACTTTGCATCAAATTTTATTTTATTCCTATTTTTATTTAATCCACCATACATTGACTCACCTTCCTCTCCCCACATTATACATTTGATGTTCATTGCGAGCGCAACTTTGATTGGTGCAATTTTTATAGCTGACAACCAAGTGTATTGTGGAAAACCATAATTTTTGAACATTAGTTTATTTATTTCTTTGTCTTTTTTTTTTGATGCAATTCTCAACACTGAAAAACCTGTACTCTCAAAATTTGACAGATTTTTTTTTCCTAACTCAGTCATTAGTGGTGGTTCACAAAAAACACCTAGTGGATTCATTTTTAATTTGTTTTTAAGATACCAAGCAACATAACTGCTATCTTTACCTCCACCTACAGGAACAATTATATCGAAATTTCCATTTTTACTTCTTATTTTATTGCAAATTTTTTTTAATTCTAAAAATCTTTTTTTCCAATTAATTTTTTTACGCTCATCAAAATTAAGACATCCACTACATATGCCATTCACAAAGGTGGCTCTAGGTCTTGTGTTAGTTACTAAGCACCTTTTGCATCTATAAAACATAATTTTTTTTTTTTAATTCAGCTAGTTTAAAATCAGATAAAGTATCTATATCAGAATAATTTTTTGAGAAAAAGGGAAATATATTTTTTGAAAAGAATGTTTTATTTTTCATAAAAAATTTGACTTTGCTGATATATATATCACCACTAGGAAAGTAAGTTTCATTATTAAAAAATTTAGAATTTTTTATTATTTTGTTCACTTTTCCTTCAGTAGTGATTGTAAATAAATTTTTTACTTTAGACTTTAATTTTATAAATGAAACTCCAGTAAGGTAATTTTTAGAGTTAATAAATTTTTTTATAGAATTATCAATAAATTTCGTTTGACGTAACGGCGAAGTGGTTTGTAGTAAAATAAGGTTATCAAAATCAAAAAGTTTATGTTTTTTCACTTCTGCAACTATTACATCTTCGATTAATGCTTTATCAGAGGATAGTTTTTTTTTTCGAAGTGAAGTTATTATTTTATTGTGTTTGGATATTGTTTTAATGAATTTTTTGGAGTCGGTGGAGATTATAATTTTATTTATATTTTTACATTTTAAAGCTTGATCAATTGTCCAATTTATTAAGGGTTTTCCATTGAAATTTAAGAAATTTTTATTTTTTAATCTTTTACTGCCCAACCTAGCGGGTATAATTGCTAATGTTTTAAGCTTTTTAGACCTTTTCATTTCGCAAAAATTCAGCAGATTGACCAAAGTCTTTCCATGCTAAGTGTGAAACAGGGTAAATACCGATTTTAATTTTTTTGTTTAAGCAAGCGTTAATTAAATCTACCATACTTGATTTTGTATTTTTTTTTAATAATTTAAAAATATTACTTTCTGCTAAATAAATGCCTGTGTTTGCTAAATAATGTTCCTCGGGTTTTTCAACAAACTTTGTTAATTTATTATTTGAAACTTTACATACTCCATAGGGAATTTTATTTGATTTAGCAGAAACGATAAGTGTCAATTGAAATTTATTCTTTTCATGAAATGAAAGCAAATCATCAATGTCAAAATCGATCATAGTATCACAATTAGTAATCAAATATCTTTTGTTTTTTTTTGATAATTTATATAAAACCCCAGCAGTTCCTAAAGGCTTGCTTTCTTGCAGATAAGAAATTTTATAACTAGGATTTAATTCCTTAAAAAAAGATTTGATAAGGATGTTTTTGTAATTCAATGATATTAAAAATTTATTACAGTTCTTTATTAAAAAATTATGTATTACGCTTTCGATGATTGTCTTGCCATCATAAGGAAGTAATGGTTTAGGTATAATATTTGTAAACGGCTTTAGACGTGTTCCTAGGCCTCCAGCCATAATAATTACCTCAAGTTTTTTTTTTGGTAAATTTCCATAATTGGAATTTTTGTTATTTCCTAACACAGAAACTATTTTTCTATTTTTATCAATTATTGGAATTATATCTAGATTATACTTATTAAATAACTTTTCACCAAAAATTAATTTTGACTTATTATTATCGAAAAGAAAAATGCAATTTTTTTTATAAATATTTTTTATATTTGAACTTAATTTTTTTTTTTTAATATTGATCGTCGTATATCTCCATCATTCAACGTACCTAAAAGCTGATTCTTATCATTAACAACAACTAGACATTTGGATGCTGTTTTTTGAAGTATTTCTAATGCATAGTATATTGTTTTGTCTGGTTTAATTAAAATATCTTTGATCATAGATTATAAAATTATTTTATCATCTTCCTCAAAACTTCTTTTTGCTTTTTCTCCGATCATTTTTTCATAATATTTTGGTGAAATCCCGATAGCTGGTCTTTTTATAATTATATTTTTGTTGGTAAATACCTCACCTTTCAATATCTTTTTATTAGCAAAAATTGATTTTCTTGCTGCTTTAATATTTTTTTTTTCATCCTTAATTATAAATTTACCAAACTTTCCTTTTGCTTGTTCAGCTATTCTTATATTTTCTACCATTTGACGAAGTTCATTTTCATTCAGACTCATAAAATGATCGGGACCAGGCAAACTTTTATCATAAGTAAAATGTTTTTCTATAATCTTAGCCCCAAATGCAACAGCCAATGATGGTACAATTGTGCTTGTTGTATGATCTGAAAATCCTATCGAACAATTAAATTTTTTTTTTAAATAAGAAATGGTCTGTAAATTTACACTTTTTGGATTTGTCGGGTATGCAGATACGCAATGTAAAAGTGACAAATTTTTTTTTTTTTTAATTCTTATAAATACCTTTACTGCATTTTTAATCTCTTTTAAAGAAGACATGCCAGTAGACATTATCACCTTTACATTTAATTTAGATATTTTTTTTAGATACGGAAAATTGTCTATTTCACCTGAGGGTATTTTAAATATCTTAAGATTAATTTTTTTCAAAAAATCTATACTCTGATTATCAAATGCAGAACAAATATATTTAATTTTTTTACTTTCGCAATATTTCATAATCTTAAAGTGATCCTCATAACTTAAAGATATTTTTTTTTGCATCAAATATTGAGTTTCTTTTTTTTTTGTATTTTTTAATGCATATTCGGCCTTTGAAGCACTTTTTGTGACTAGAAGATCTGGGTTAAAAACTTGAAATTTAACTGCATTCAAATTAGCTTTTTTAGCAATATCAACCAATTTGAATGCATTTTTAATTTTCCCATTGTGATTACAGCCAGCTTCACCGATTATAAAAACTTTTTTTCCAAATAAATCCATTATTTTATAATTTGTTTTTTTTGTTTATTAGTTTATTTTGATTTTGCATTCTTTTGTAAATAAAATTAAGTATTTTTCTAGAAGCTTTTCCATCGCCAAAATATAGTTTCATTTTCAATAATTTGTTGCAAAATTTTTTTGAAAGTGCAACTTTAATAGCTTTGTCAATATCTGATTTGGTACATTTAGTATTAATAATTGATAGATGTTGGTATCTTCCCTCTTGTCTTGTACCTATATTTATAGTTGGAATTCTAAAATATGGAACTTCAATAATTCCACTCGAAGAATTTCCGATAACAAATTTAGTATTATTTAATATTTTGAAATATCTTCTAAATCCTAGAGAGGGAATAAATTTAAAATTTTTAAGTTTTTTTATATGTTTTTTTATAAATAATAAATTTTTGTTTGTTCCTTTTTCGTAACCAGGGGAGGTGATAATTACTTGAAAATTATACATTTTTAAGACATTACAAATCTGTTTAAAATTTTTTTCCCAATCAAATTTATTGATTAGTGTCTCTGGATGATATGTAAGGATTACTTTAGTTTTTTTTATATTTTTTTCTTTATTTATAAATTTTTTTAAGTTTTCAATAGCTAAGGATCCCGAAACTAAAATTCTAAATTTTTCCTCAGACATATTTATAATATTATTTTTATATGGTTCGCATATTGGGAAGTGTAAATGAGAGGCTTTAGTAATGACATGTCTGACTTGATCATCTAAAGCACCATAAGTTAATTCACCACCATGCAAATGAAATAGAAATTTTCTATAAAGAATTGCATTTGAAACAATTGGTAATCTCTCCAGCCTATCTCCCAATAAAATTATTGCATCAAAATAAAATTTTTTGAAAATATAATTTGAAAATTTTTGAGTAAGTAATAAAGAATTTGCAATTTCTTTTTGTGTATCTTTTTTGTTTATTGTTTTGGCAGAATATGAAATTTTTATTTTATTTTCCTTTATCTCATTTATTGTGTTTCCATAGTTTTTAAACAAATGTGTACCATGCACGAATAATTTATAACTAAATTTGTGATTTTTTTTTATTCTATCAATTAATGGTTTTAATATTGATATATCTCCTCTTGTTGAGGTAAAAAAAGCTAAACAAATTTTTTTTTTTTTATTTAATATTTTTTGCTGGTGAACCTGCATATACTGAATTATTTGGTATATTTTTTATAACAACTGAACCAGCTCCCACAATACAGTTTTTTCCAATCTTTACACCCTGAATTATTGTGGATCCAATTCCGACAAATGTTGACTCACCTATTTTTACATTTCCAGCGATAGTACATCCTGGAGCTATTTGAGAATTTTCGCCAATTTCACAGTCATGATCAACAATAGATCCTGTATTAATTAAAACATTATTTTTAATTTTACATCCTCTATTAATAATTACACCTGGGTAAATTTTTACGCCAAATCCGAGTTTGATTTTTTTACTAACTATTGCGCTGTTATCAATAATATTAATAAATTTAACTCCTTTTTTTTTAAAAAAATCAAAAATTTTTTTGTTAATCTTCAAATTATATATATTTGCAAAACCCAAAATATAATCTGCACTTTTTTTATTTTTTAAATTTTTAAATATTTTATTAAGATTTGTTATATCTGTTTTTTTTGGTATTTTTATAATTTTAAAATTATCATAAATTTTATCTTTTTTTAAAATGTCTAAACAGATTTTTGAAACTGAACCATCTCCTAAACAAAATAGTTTTTTTTTCATTTTATACTGTTAATAATATTGCAAATTTTTTCCTGTTCAGATTCATTTATATTGGGGTGAGAAGGTAATATCAAAACTTTGTCCCATATATTTTCTGAGATTTTCATATTCGTTTTTTTGAAATTTTTATAAGGTCTTTGGAGATGAAGAGGTTTCCAAAAAAAATCTAATTGAATATTATTAGAATAAAAAATTTCTTTTATGGTTTTAAAGTGCTTTTTTTTTCTTAAAATAAGTGCGAACACCCAATTTACATATTTTCTATTATAGATAATTTCAAAATTTTCATTTTTTCTTATCTTTTCTTTGTAGTAATCAAAAATTTTTCTTTTTTTTTTTAAAATGAAGTCTAAATTTTTTAGTTGTGATAATCCAAGACTAGCTTGGAGGTTTGTCATCTTATAATTATATCCTATTTTCTCGTAATCATAGTTGCCTCTTTTTTTTCCTACTGTTGACAATATACGAGCTTTTTTTGCGATTAATTGTGAATTAGTTGCTAAAATTCCACCCGATCCACAAGTTAATGTTTTATTTCCATTAAAAGAAAAACAAAAAATAGATTCTGAACTTTTTTTTTTTCTAATTATTCTTGGATCGTGACACGCTGCGGAATCAAATATTATTTTCATAAAATTTTTTTTTGCAAATTTTTCATATTTATCGAAATCAATACTTTGACCCATGGTTAAAACTGGAATAATAGCTTTTAGTTTATTTTTTCTTTGAAATTTTTTTTTCTTAAAATATTCTTTAAGTAAAGTTAAATCTAAAAAAAGTTCTTCACTACAATCAAAGAAATAAGGTTTTGCTCCGGTATAATTTACTGCATTTGCGGTTGCAGCAAAAGTATAAGATGGTGTAACAACTGTATCATTAGTTCCTATATTATTAACCAATAATGCTAAATGAAGAGCAGAAGTACCAGAGTTTAAGGCTACAGCATATTTAAAATTGTATTTTTTACAAAACTCTTTTTCGAACTTTTCAACCTCTGGACCTGCTGTTGAAATAAAATTTGTTTTAAAGCAATTTAAAATATATTTTTTCTCGTCAAAATTTAAATAAGGAATGTAGGTATTTATCATCTAATTATTATAAAATATTTTATTATTCACATCCCCATATTTTTCTTTATTAAATTTTTCTATAATTTTTTTTGTTTCTTTTAAAATGTCTGTATAGGGATCAAGATTAAAAAATTTTTTCATTTTTTGAAAATCTAATCTGTAGCTTCTAAGATCTAGATCTTTTTCGATTATCTCAATATCTATTTCATGAAAAAACTTTTGTTTAACTAGTTCAGCTATTTCAATTTTTTGATAATTTTCCTCATTGTAACCCAAATTAAATACTTGAGATCGAAATTTATCGCTCTCTTCCTCAATTATCTTTTTATAAACTCTCGCTGGTTCCCCTACCCACATCAAAGGTCTGACCATGTTTGGACCAAAAACCTTCATTTCTTTTAAAAAATAAGCATCTTTAATTAAATGGTTTAATATTAAATCAAATCTCATTCTAAGAGAGTCTCCATAAACTGTTGAAGGTCTAAAAACTGTAATTTCTATGTCATCAGAATACTTTTCCAACAAAAGATTTTCACAATCTATTTTTGTTTTTGCATATAATGATACTGGATTAAGCTTGGTTTGTTCATTGGCAATTTCATCAACATTCTGCACTCCATAACTGCTTGCTGTGGACATAAAAATGAATTTTTTAATTTGTTTTTCGATTGCTAATTTAACTAATTGTTTTGTTGCATCTAAATTTATAGAAACAGTTTCGCTTTCAGATATTTTACAAGCAGCTTCGCCAACAAGAGCAGCTAAATGAATTACGGTATCAACATCATTAAAGTAATTTGAAATATTTTTATAATTTCTAATATCATCCTTTATCAATGTAAGTTTTTTATTCTTAATATGTTTATTTAGAGAATGTTTATCAAATAAAAGATTATCTAAAACTATAATTTCATAATTCGATTTTAAAAGGTTGTCCACTACATGTGATCCGATATAACCTGCCCCACCAGTAATTAAAATTTTTTTTCTCATATCCAGTTTTTTTCTCCTGATATTTTATATTCGATATTTTTGGGTAAATTAAAATTTTTCCATACTCCCATATTATCTAATACGAATTTACATTTTTTTAAATATTTCTTAGTTATATCAAATTTTTTCTTAAAAATATTATGATCAACACTAATTACAATGCAATCAAATAATTTTAGATCCTCGGGATAATTAAAAGTTTTAATGCCAAGTTTTTTTGAAATTTCTTTAGTGCTGTAAAATGGATCAAAAATTTTTACATTTACTTTTCTATTAACAAGATACTCAACAAACGGTTTTACAGGAGATAATATATCAACTTTTAAATTACCTTTATATGACAAACCTAGTATGCCAATAGATTTAAAATTTTTCTTTAAAATAGATTTTGCTATAAGAATGTTAATTAACTTGTCTGTTTTAATCGTCTCTCTTAATAAAGTTAATTTTTTTTTATTTTTAATCTCCCTTAAAACATATTGGCTTGATAAAGGTATGCAATATCCACCGGTACCAAATCCAGGAAAAAAAGTGCCAATATTCCACTTCGTCCCTACAAGCTTTAAAACCTCTCTCATATCATAATTATTGTATGCAATTGAAAGTTGATTAGCTAAAGTTATTTCCATATGTCTATAAGAGTTTTCAATACTTTTTACCATTTCTGCAACACTATAATCGCTGGATACATGAATTTTTTTGCAAACAATTGATAATATGCTTTTTATAATTTTTCCTTCTTTTTTATTTTTCCCTCCTACAACTCTATCAAGTTTTTCAATCGTTTTAGTATTTGCTACGAACCAATCTCTTCTTGGTGCAATACCTAATATATAATCATTCTCACTATGACCTTTTTTCGATAGGTAAGGTATAATAAATTTCCTTGTAAATTTTGGCGTAAGTGTTGACTCTACAATAATAACAGGTTTTATTCTTTTTTTTATTAAAGCAGATATTTTATCTAAAACACTAAATAATATTTTAAAATAGGGCTTTCCGTTTTTTTCAGTAGGTATAGCAATTAAATGGACTGGAAATCTATCTGAAATCAAATTTGTATAATTTGATGTTGCTTTTAAATAAGAATTTTTTGATAATTTTTTTATGTCAATATCGAACCAATTTTTTAATTCTGGAATAGTAAGAATTCCCTTATTAATAGACTGAACTTTTTTGGCATCAATATCATATCCTAAACATTTAACTCCCTTTTCAGCAAAATATACCATTGAAGATAGACCAATATATCCAGTGCCCCAAACTGCTAGGCCAATATCGTTATTCAATAATCTCTTTTTAAAAATCATTTAATGTTTTCTTTTCTCGAGATTTCTGGATATTTGTCAATTAATTTACCAATTTTATCATTGTCTTTGAGTATTCCGTTTTCCAAATAAAAAACTGTATCACAAAACTTTAAAGTATTGAGTCTGTGTGCAATCACGACAATGGTCATATGCTTTTTCAGTTTTTCTATCTGACTCAATATTTCAAACTCTGTTTGATTATCGAGAGAATTAGTGGACTCATCCAAAATTAGTATTTCAGGATTA
>MDTB01112738.1_pt1 | contig 10181 bp, 11 predicted proteins | sample 811161 | NCBI WGS metagenome assembly MDTB01 (sample SAMN05326650, study PRJNA326480) | marine metagenome | isolation source: seawater | place: Mediterranean Sea | collected 2009
GTGGTAGATGATGAAAATAATTTACTTTACGCATCTAGAAATCAAATCCCCTCTAATAATTTAAAAAACAAAAATATAAAATATTTTAGACAAGTGCTTGCTTACTGCTTTCCAAGAAAAAAATTATTAAAATTTGGAATGGTAAAAAAAAAAACAAAACTAGAGTATTTTGAGGATATTGAAATTTTAAGATTTTTGGAACTAGGTATAAAAGTAAAGATGATCAAAATGAGTAATAAGTCAATTTCGGTAGATCTTTATAGAGATTTAAAAAAAGTAAAAAAAATTCTTAAAAATAAATAAATGAAAATTTTTCATGCAATGAAATTATTTTTTTTATCTAGGTGGAATATAAATATTCCACCACAAAAAAAAATTCTCATTATTGACGGTAGCGATAATCCATTTAAGTTTTTTTTTAATAGAAAAGAATATGAAATAATTTTTAGAAGAGGTGAAGAAATAAATTTATACATAATATTTTTATGTATTAAAAATTTTAAATTTTCAAGATTTGACTACTATACAACTTATATAAATATTGTTCGACCAAGAATAATTTTGACATACTTTGATCATTACAATTTTTTTTACAAACTTAGTAAATTAACGAAAATAAAAACTGCTTTTGTCGTTAGAGGTAAGAGATCCTTAAGTGACGGATTGTTTAAAAAAAAAGAAATAAAAAAACAAAATAATTATGTAGATTATATGTTTGTGCATAATAAAAATATTAAAAAAAATTACGAAAAAGTCATTTCTGGAAAAGTTATACCGATTGGTTCTTTTTTAAATAATATTAAAAGAAAAAAACAGAAAAAATTTAAAAATAAAGTTTTGTGGATTTCTACTTTTAAAACAGATAAAAAAGATTGGATTAATCCGAAATCAGGACTTAAATTTAAAAACTCGGAGTTTCAAAAGAATGACAAATATATTCTCGAAAGTTTACATTATTATTTAAAAAAAAATTCAATTAATCTAGATATTTTAGGTAGAAACAATAATGAAGTTGAAAAAGATGAAATAAAATTCTACAGAGAAAATTTCCCAGGTAATTTTACGTTTATTTCAAAAAAGCAATTTCCTAACTCCTATGAAATTTTAGAAAAATATGATTACTGTTTTACAACCTGGTCTACACTAGGAGTTGAAAAAATTGTAAAAGGAGGAAGAGTAGGATTTATTTTTAATAAACCTAAAAATGCAGCTTGGAATGGTGCAAAATTAGGTGCTATTGAGAAGTTTTCAGATAAAGGCCCTTTCTGGACTGCTTGTGATAAGAATGATCAAAAAGAATTTGAAAGAATTTTTCACTTTGTATTAAAAGCTTCAAAAGTTAAGTGGAACAAGGCTAGGAAAAATTATGGTTACCAGTTGATGGAATATGATGAAGGAAATAGTAAATTTCAAAAAATAATAAATATGGAAATTAGTAAAAAATATTAATCACTTTTAATCTTTTTAATTGTGTAATAAAACAAAATTATTATGGACATAATTAAACTTAAAAACAAATCAATAAGCAAAAATGATAAATGTTTTATCATTGGAGAAGCTGGTATTAATCATGATGGCTCACTATCAAAAGCCAAGGAATTAGTGGATGTGGCTATTGATGCTGGAGTTGATGCTGTAAAGTTTCAAATGTTTAATACTAAAAAGTATATTTCGAGAGATTCTTTCTACGCATCGTACATGAAAAAAGGTCTCTTGAATAAGAGAGAAAAAATTAACGAATTTTTTAAGAGGTTAGAAGTTACTCAATGGGAGCTTATTCAAATTAAAAATTATTGTAAAAAAAGAGGTATAATGTTTCTTTGTACCCCTTTTGATGTAAAGAATGGTAATTTTTTAAATGACATTGGCGTGCCTTTGTTCAAAATTGCATCATTTAGTTTAACGAATACCTTTTTGTTAGAAAGTATAGCTAAACATAAAAAGCCAGTAATTATGTCGACAGGTCTTCATACGATCTCTGAAATAGAGAATGCTTATAATATATTGAAAAAATCAGGAAAACCAGTTGCAATTCTTCAGTGTATTTCACATTATCCAATTAAACCAAAAGACGCTAACTTAAGAGTAATGAAAACTTTTGAAAGTGCTTTTGATTGCATTGTAGGCTACTCAGATCATTCTATGGGAATTACGGTGCCTATTGCTGCAGTGGCTTTAGGAGCAAAAATTATTGAAAAACATTTCACACTTGAGCAAAATGATTTTGGAGCTGACCATGATGCATCAGCATCACCGAACGATTTAAAACATCTAGTAAGAGGAATTAGAGAAGTAGAGTCAGCACTTGGTTCATCAAAAAAAATAATTACTAATGTTGAAAAAGAAGTTTTCAAAGTTCATAGGCCAAGTTTAATTTCTAAGGTTAGTATAAAAAAAGGCACAAAAATTACCAAAAAAATGTTAGATATGAAAAAACCAGGTACCGGAATTAACCCGTTAGAAATAGACTCAGTCATAGGAAGAACAGCAAAAGTAAATATTAAGGCAGATAAACTTATCAAAAAAGATCATCTGAAATAGTTATCATGATAATTAAAACGATAGCACCTCAAATACCAAAATTTAATTATGTATCAAAAAAAATGAAAGATTGTTTTGATAGACAGTATTTAACTAATGACGGGCAAAATCTTTTAGAATTTGAAAAAAAATTACAAAAGTATTTTAACTCAAAACTCAAACCTGTTGTTTTTTGTAATGGTGAATTATCATTATACTCATTAATTCAAGTGTGGAAATTTCATCTAAATATAAAAAGTTGTAAAGCAATAGTTCCTTCGTTTACTTTCTCAGGAACAGTAAATGCTTTAGTTCAGAATAATATTGAGCCAATTTTTTGTGACATTAATCGTTCATTCACAATTGATATAGAAAATATAAAACTTTCAAAAGATGTTAAATTTATAATTGGAGCTTCTGTTTATGGTAATATACCTGAAATTAATAAAATTAAAAAGTTTGCTAAAAAAAATAAATTAATATTTATCTTAGACAATGCTCCTGGTTTTTGCTCGAAAATTAATAATAAGTTTCCAATAAATTTAGGTGTGGATGAAATTTATAGTTTCCACGCAACAAAAATTTTTAACTCAATTGAAGGTGGATGCGCAATCACCACAAATAAAAAAATTAGAAAATTATTATTAGCTGCAAGAAACTTTGGTCAACTAAAAAAAGGTACAAACGATGTACTAATTCCTGGCCTTAATTCAAAAATGAATGAACTCTCTGCAATTGTTGGAATGCAAAATTTAAAAAATATCAAAAAATTAGTTTTAAATAGAAAAAAAGTAATAAAGAAATACATTAATTTTTTCAAAAACTTAGAGGAGAAAAACTTATTAGAAAATATGGAGGTTAAAAAAAATGTCTTTTGTAATTATTTTTTTTATCCAATTATTCTTAAAAAAGGTTCAGTCATTAAATTTTTAAAATTTATGGAATTAAAAAAAATATACTGCAGAAGATACTATACTAGTGTTCATACTACCACATATTATAAAAAAAGAATAAGAGCTCAAGACTTAAGGCTAATTCCATTTACTGAAAAGATTAAAAATAAGATAGTTGCTATTCCTCTTCACTCTAAAATGTCAAATAAACAAACTAGCTATTTGTTTAAAAATATTAATAAATTTTTTTAAATATAATTATTTAATTTTCCCAAATTTCATTATCTTTATGTCTAGATATTTTTTTAAAATTTAGGCTTATTAATTCTTTTTCGACTTCTTGCTCTGTTTCTGGTCTTACTTCAATGATAATGTGTTTCTTATCATCTGTGCTTAAAGTTTTTTTTGCACCTCTAATTATCTCTAATTCATTGCCATCTACATCTATCTTTATTAACTTAGGTTTGTTTGTAATTTCAAAACCTAAAAAGTTATCTAACGACAAGCCTAATGTTTTATAAAAAATCTCTTTATTATTATTTTCAAACTTCTCTGGAGTCTTAATTTTATCATTATTTAAAAAAGTCGCATTAGCTTGCCCAGCAGTAAAATTATTTTGATAGAAATTTGATAATTTGGTATTATTAGTTAAAGGATTTGAAATTAAAGTTATATTTTTTTCTAAAGAATTAATTTTAATATTTTTTGATAATAACTCTAAATTTTTAAATGAAGGTTCAAATGCAAAAAACTTTAGAATCAAATTTTTTTGCATAGTAAATGCTATAAACTCCCATATTTGCGCCAATATCAAATAATATATTATTATTTGATCCATTGCTATTTAACCAATCTATAGTTTCAGGTTCTTTTGTAAAAAAACTTCTTGCTCTATAGCTCGCAACTTTTGATGGAATAAAAAAATATATTTCTTTAAAGGGTGATTTTGAAATCACTATTTTTTTACTTGTGAATTTATCTAAATGGTAACTCAATAATTCTTGCCAATCTGCATTATAATTTCTCGTATCGATTTGTTTAATGCACTTCGCATAAAATGTGCCTAAATTTATAAAAAGATAAAGTGGTAGGCTTATTATTTTTCGAATAACAAAAATTATTTTATAAATTATTTTTTTTACCAAGCTCAATTTTTTATTTAATTTTTTTTCTGAAGAGATACCTTAAAACAATCCTACTATTATTTTTTGGAGCTGATCCACGGTGAACACACAGCTCATCAAAAATTATCATGCTTCCTTTTTTCATTTCTAAATCAAATATATTTGTGTCTTTTTTTTCATCATCTATAAATTTACTTTGATCTAAAAAATTTTCGATTCTATCTTTTTGAATATATTCTGTCGCTAAGTTCTTTATTTTATTATCTTTTAGTAATTTTCTTAAACTTTGCAAATTCCAAAAAGGTAAAACAGGTATTTTTTTTTCTAAAATTAACTTTGAAATAGTCTTAACAATATCATTGCTATTAGGAATTACTGCTAACGCGCCATTATTAGAGTGCACTTCAGTTAAATAAATAAAAAATTTCAATCCTCTTGGTGATTGTGAGGTTTTTTCATTATTTAATGTAGCTTTGGCCTTATCAATAAAATATTCTTTTTTCTTTTCAAATTTTGAAAATTCTTCATTAATACCCAAATCATTATGCCATGTGATGATATCCTTTTCTGATTTTTCGCTATAGTAAGAATCTATCATGTGAAGCTCGGTTTCCATTCCATAAACTTCATCTGATATTTCTTTGAGTTTTAGATCTTTTGCGATTTTTTTTAAAATTAAGGTTTGTTTTAATTTACTGAAATCCAATTTTAACAGCTTAAGAAAATATTGTGAAAAATTAATAGGAAATGTAGCTTTTGGACTTTTTGGTATTTTATGATTAAGAAATTTAAGCCTTTTATTCAAATCTTCCTCTGTCAAGATTTGATTTAAAGAGGTAAAGCCTGTATTTTTTATTTTGTTTGCAATTTCTAAAACGTTCATAATTAAGACTTTTAAGATTAATATTACTAAATGTAAAATACAAGCATCTTTCTTATTTTCATTTATTACCATAAGTTGAACTGATATTAAAAATAAAATATAAGCTTGTTACATGAAAACCTACATCGCCTCTAATTTCAATTTAATGAGATCAAATGGGGCATGGGATGAGCTATTGAATAATCATAGAGTTCAAATTGGAAATTTTAATGACGTAATATTTAGTTTACAAAATGAAAAAATCTTAAATGAACATGATGTGTTTGTTTGTGTTTTGTATTTAAATGATTATAATTTTCAAGAAATAAAGGAAATCGAAAAAATAATTAATAAAAATGCTAAAAAATTTCCAGAAACAATTTTTTTATTAAAATATTTACTCTTAAACATCAAAATCTTGATATAGACAATAGCAATAATCGTAAAAAAATTAGCTTAACACACAATTTAATTAAAAAAAAACACGAAAATATATTCATTTTCTTTTATCAAGATAATCAAGACTTATTTTCTCTAAGAAATAATTTCATAATCAGATGTCCATTGAGTCAATTAGGTCTGCAAATTTTATCAAATGATATTAAAAAAAATATTAAATTAATTATTGCAAAACCTTTCAAATTAATAATCTTAGATTGTGATAATACTTTGTGGGGAGGTGTTATAGGTGAAGATGGAATTGATAAAATTAGATATGGAGAAGATGGAGAAGGAAAAATATTTGAGTATGTTCAAAAAATTTTAAAAAGTTTAAAATTGAAAGGATTTTTATTGTCCATAGCTTCAAAAAATAACGAAGAATTGGTCTGGGAAACTATGAAAAAGAGAGAGATGCACCTTCAAAAAAAAGACTTTTTATTTTCTAAAATAAATTGGAAGAGAAAGGATATGAACATTAAAAAAACTTTATCACAAATCAATATAAAATCAGAAGACGTGTTATTTGTTGATGATAGCCCTGTTGAAAGAGAGTTAGTGAAAAAAACAATAAATAAAATTTATACCTTAGACTCCAGTGACTTAGAAAATTATTTAAAATTTCTTTTGGAAAATGAAAGACTTCAAAAATTAAAAACAACCAAAGAAGATAAAAAAAAGTATTCTCAATATAATCTAAAAAATAAATTTGAGGACCAGAAAAAAGATTTTGCTGGTACTGATGATAAAAATTTTTTCAAAGAATTGAGACAAAAAATTACGTTTCACAGGGTTGAGTCATCAAACATTTCTAGAGCTGAACAATTATTTAATAAAACAAATCAATTTAATTTTACTTCTAATAGATATAATCAAAAAGATATAAAGAAAATTTTGAAAAAAAATAATCAAAGGTTTGAGTTATTTTCACTAAAAGATAAATTTGGAGACCATGGAATTATAGGTCTTGTTATTTACACGATAAATCAAAAAAATTTACTTGTCACTGATTTTTTATTAAGCTGCAGAGTAATCTCAAGGAAAATTGAAGAATTTATTATTTTAAAATTATTACAAAAAAATAAAGTAAACGAAATTAAAATTTTATATAACCAGAATAACAAAAATAAAACTTTAATAAAGAAATTTTTAGATGAGAATAATTTCAAGATATTTAAGAATAAATTTTTATTAAGGGATATAATTATAGATAAAAAAGCAAAAATATACTGTTTAAAGACTAACAAAGAACTAGAAAAATTTGATGGCTATTTCAAAAAATAAACTTGTAGAAATTTTTAAAAAAAATTTAAAAATTAAAGGAAATTTTGATGAAAATTTAAAAATATATTCCTCAAGTAAATGGGACTCATTAGCAAACTTTAATATTTTATTACAGATTGAGAAAGATTTTAAAATTAAGTTTAATACTAAAGAGTTTTCCGAGCTTAATTCATTTAAAGCTATTCTTAACAATGTTAAAAAAAAAACAAAATCTTAAAACAAAATTAATTGATCTTTTTAAAAGTTTAAAAATAAGAAAAAATTCTAAAATCATGTTGCATGGTAACTCGGCTGGTCTTTATCAGTTTAACTTTTCTAAAAATAGGAATTCAGCTAAGAGAATTTTTTTCAGAACGATAATTGACTCAATCGGAAAAAGTGGTGAAATAGTGGTTCCAACCTACAACTACGATTTTACTAAAAATAAACCTTTTTATTATAATAAAATTAATTCTCAAGTCGGGGAGCTTAGTAATTTTTTTTTAAAAAGTTTTAATATTCAGAGAACCCTAAACCCAGTGTTTAATCATTCAATGTTAAAAAAAAAACAAAATAAAAATATTTCTGAAAATCAAAATGATTGCTTAGGTTCAGAGTCATTTTTTAATTATTTACATAAAGAAAATTTTAAAATAATTGGATTTTGTGCGCCTCTGAGCGTTATGACATTTGTGCTTTACGTAGAATGTTTAAATAAAGTTAAACACAGATTTTATAAAGAATTTAGATCAAAAATAATCAAAAACAATCAAACAAAATTTTTGACGATAAAATACTTTGTTGCAAAAAAAAGGGTAGATTGCTCTCCCAAATCTCATAAAATTGAGAAAGCTTTAAAAAATTTCAAAAGCTTCCAAAAAAAAGATTTTGGAAGATTTAATTGTTGGAGTGTTGACTCTCAAGAAGTTTTTAAAGGTTTAACAAAAAAATTAAAATTAAAAGATAATTATATTATCTCAAAAAGATAAGTTTATGAAAATTAATGCAAGTGAAACAAAAAAGTTTGCTATTTTATCTAATGATAAAAATGAAATTCATTTAGATAAAGATTTTGCAAGTAATTTTTTTTTTAAAGAACCTATAGTTCATGGCGTAAATGTAGTAATTAAATCTTTAAATAAATATTTCAAAAAGAAAAAAAAACAAACAATTAAACAAATTTCGATAAATTTTAAAAATTTTATTCTTGTAGGGGAAAATTTTGAAATAATCATTAAAAATAATAAAATAATTGTCCAGAATGATATTAATATAAAACTTGAAATATTTTTAAAGTTTTATAAATCAAAATTAAAAGGTAAAAATAAAAAATTTAAAAATCACAATAATTTTGGACTAATAAATCACTTAATTTCGATTTCTCATTTAATTGGTACTGTAAAACCTGGTAACGGTGCTTTAATTCATAAAATTAATCTTAAACATGGGAAAAATTTTATTATTAATAATAAACCTAAAATTAAAAAGTTATTAAAAAATGCATACGAAATTGAGTATCAATCAAAATTTTTTAAATCGAAGATTGTTTCAAGTAAAGTCAATCCGTTTAAAGATAGCAGAAAGTCCATTAAATTATCAAAAAAAAGTCTGAGAAAAATTAAAAATAAAAAAATTCTGATATTTGGGATTAATAGTGACTTATCTAAAAGGATCAATTGTAAATTAATTAAAAAAAATTGTAAAATTTATTCGCACAGTTTTAGAATAGAAGTAAATGGTAAAATAAAGTCTGGTGATATTAAAAATTTAAAATTAAGATTAATAAATCTTAAGCCTGATTATATTTTTTATTTTTCTGCACCCAAGATTTACACTGGGAATATTAAAAATAAAAAATTACAGAAATATTTTGAAAATATTTTTGTTAATTATTTTTCGAAAATATTATATTTTTTGAAGAAGTATAATATAAAATCAAAAATTTTTTATCCTTCCACCTTTGTGGTTAACGAAAAAAACAATGATAATAGTTTTAAAATTTCAAAATTAAGCTTATATATAAATTCAAAAATAAAAGCTGAAAAAATTTGTAAAACAAATGAAAATAAAAAAATTGTTTATTTGAAAAGGCTTCCTCAACTTAGAACAAGAGTAAATTATAATATTTTAGGATATTATGAGGGAGAAAATTTAGATGTAATCGATAAATATATTGACGATTTTTTTCAGCAATAGTTATTATTTTCTTATTTTTTTTAATAATAAGTCGGGCTGCCTATTTTTATCTAAAAAAAATTTCTTGTATTTTTTATTTATTTTCAAAAAATCTCTTATGGCAACCTTCTCTGACCATGTGTTTTTATTCCCTTCGTCAAAAACAATATAGCTTCCTAGACTCATATTCTGATCTATAGCTTTTAATGCACAAAGAGTTGGTTCATATAAGTCCATATCAAAATATGCTAAAGAGAATTTTAAATTTTTAAAATAATGTGGAGTTAATGTAGTAGCATCTTTATCAATTATTTTTATATTATTAAAATTAAAAAAGTTTATAAATTTTTGTATTTGTTTTTTTTTTCCAATAAATTGTCCTTTAAACTTTTTTGATATTTTTGTATCTTTTTTATTGTAGTGAATTAAACCTTTGAAATGATCTAAAAGATAAATTTTTTTTTTAATTTTAAAAATGCTTAATATCTTTTTTATAAGAAGACTATTGTTTCCTTTCCAAATACCTAGCTCAATGATATCTCCTCTTATATTACGCGTTTGATTTATCAAGTCATATATTGTTAAAGTTTTATATAAATTTGTATCACCACAAAACAGTCCATAGTTAGTAATTAGATCGAAATCTGTAAAATTAAATTTTTTTTTTAACTTTACAATAGTTTTGTACTTTTCTCTTGAGAGAATCATTTTCTCTTTGTTGTCTTTGAGATACTTTCGAGTTTTCATTTCTTCTTTTTTACCACGAATTAAGTTTTTTTATAAAATTATGAGTTAAGATTTGTTCGCAAATGAATGAATACCAACTAGAAAATTTTTTTCAGTGCATAAATCAAGCCAATTGAGCTATTAGTACTGGTCAGCTACACGCGTTACCGCGCTTCCACA
>MDTB01058351.1_pt1 | contig 10180 bp, 10 predicted proteins | sample 811161 | NCBI WGS metagenome assembly MDTB01 (sample SAMN05326650, study PRJNA326480) | marine metagenome | isolation source: seawater | place: Mediterranean Sea | collected 2009
AAGGCTGGATTTAGATATGGTGATTCTGCACCGATGGCTGTTATTGAATTTGTCGATAGGGATGAAACAGCTAGAGGACAGGATTCTGGCCCAGTTCAAATCAACGGCGATGATACTGAGCTTCAGGCAGGAGCAGCTTAAGTCTGTGGCTTAGTTATATAGCATTTAATTTAAAGAGCCGCATGCGGCTCTTTTTTAGTTTTGCAGACTGGTTTAGCGAGATATACTAAAATAATGAACGCAAACTCTAATGATAAAACTCCACTTGCAGAGAAGATGCGTCCTACGCTTCTTCAGGATGTTGTGGGACAACCGCAACTGACGTCGCTCCCACTATCTCAGTTAGAGTCAGGCTCGTTTATCTTTTGGGGGCCTCCTGGTTCTGGAAAAACATCTATCGCCAGAATATTAGGTGCACGGTCTAACCAAGAATTTGTGCGGTTATCAGCTGTCCTAGACGGGATTTCAGAGATCCGTAAAATTTATGAGCTTGTGCGGTCAGGTGCTAAAAATGATAAATCAATACCGGTATTTATAGACGAAATTCACCGATTCAATAAAGCTCAGCAAGATGCGCTGCTCCCAGCAATAGAGGATGGCTCTATTCGGCTCATTGGAGCGACGACTGAAAATCCATCCTTTGCATTAAATTCTGCATTATTGTCACGCACGCAGGTGGTAGTTTTAAGTGCGCTTGATGCATCTGCTCTTAATGCCATTTATCAGCGTGCAATGGCATTTTTGGAAAAACCAATTCAGTTAGACGAGCCAACACAATCCTTACTATTTGAATTATCAGACGGTGATGCAAGGTATTTATTAAATATGGTTCAGTTGTTAGTTGCTCATAAAAAGGAGCAAAATTGGACACGCGATAAGGTTGCCGAGTTTCTATCTAAAAGACCCCTGCAATATGATAAGCAAGGGGATAATCATTTTAACTTAATATCAGCGCTTCATAAGTCTTTGCGAGCGTCTGACTGCGATGCGTCTTTATATTGGTTAGCCAGAATGCTTATGGCGGGGGAGGATCCGCATTATTTATTGCGCAGGCTTGTTCGCTTTGCAGCTGAAGATATAGGGCTGTCAGAACCACAGGCAGTTACAATTGCAATATCTGCTTGGCAGTCATATGAGCGTATTGGAAGCCCCGAAGGAGAGTTGCATATAGCAGAGCTGGTTATATTTCTTGCAACTTCCCCTAAATCGAACTCCGTCTATAAAGCATGGAAAAAAGCTATAGCTACTGCTAAGACAACTGGTAGTTTATCTCCTCCAAAATCACTATTGAACGCACCTTCTCCTTTGATGAAAGAGCTTGGTTATGGAAAAAACTACTCATACGACCATGATAGTGCGGATGCCTTTTCAGGGCAGAATTGTTTTCCAGATGAGATGGGGCGTATTAAGCTTTATTACCCTAATGAGCGTGGCTTTGAGCGGGAAATAAGCAAACGGCTCTCATATTGGGATAAATTACGCTCAAAGATTATGTCAGAATAAAAATAATATGATTACAGAATTTGAATTATTCATCGGTATAGACTGGTCTGGTGCGAAAGGCTCGTCACACCGCGGTATCGCTGTAAGCGAGGCTGAAGCTGGGCAGGCTGTTCCATCTATTATCTCTCCTCCTGCAAATGCGCGCAGTTGGTCTAGAACCTCGGTGATGTTGTATTTAATCAAAAGAAGCGTTGAAAAAAAAATACTAGCTGGAATCGATTTTGCTTTTTGCTATCCATTTACGGATGAGAACACCTATTTTCCCGGTATGAAAGATGCGCCTTCTAGCGCTCAGGGATTATGGGCACTTATTGATAGGATTAACACAGATGCTACAGATTTGTATGGTGGACTTATTTGGAGAAATCCTCAATTTGCTTCATATTATAATGCGCCGGGTAATAAAGGGTTTTTATTCCGATCGCGCAGGCGCCAAACAGAAATCGCAGCACGGCCTATAAAATCGCCAAGTCCCACATTTAATTGTGTTGGCCCAGCTGGAGTGGGAACAGGTTCTCTTGCTGGTATGAGGATGTTGCATAAATTAGAAAGCCAGGCTTGTCGCTGGCCTATAGAAAATAATACCGACGCTTCGTTAACTTTGGTAGAGATTTTCCCTTCATTCTATTTTTCGCTTGCTGGTGTTAAGCCAATTAAAGGAAATCACGCACGATTAGATATGCTGAATAAAGCACTAGCATTTTATGGGTCTAATTCCCTGCCAAATGGTTTTGTCCCCAAAGGACCTGATTTTGACGAGGCTGATGCACTTATCTCATCTGCTGCTATAAGAGCTTTGTCAGTTAAACAAAAAGTTTGGAACATTCCTTCTTGCGCTATTCAGGAGGGCTGGATATTTGGGGTGGAATGCGCTAACAATTTGATATGAATGCAATCTTATTTTTAGCAGTAGCCGCTGGCGGCGCATTTGGCGCTGTTTTCCGTTATGCAACGTTGTTATTTGTGAGCAAATATAGTGATATGCCGTCTTATTTTGCAACATTATTTGTAAATATAACAGGCTCTTTTGCTGCAGGCTGCACCGTAGCTTTTGTGTCTTCAAGTATGTTTTTTCCAGAACCAGTTCGGGTATTTATTATGGTTGGATTGCTTGGCAGTTTAACAACCTTTTCAACATTTTCCCTTGATAGTTATATGCTTTTTCAACATCAAGATTTTGCCATACTAGCTATATACATAGGGGTCTCTGTAATTGTTTCGATATGTTTTTTTGCGTTTGGCTTTTGGGCATTGAAAATTGGTGAGTAGGATTTGGTTCATATAATTTCAATCACGCAAGAAGATGACGAGGTGAGGCTTGACCGTGCTATTCGTAGGCAATTCCCATCCTTCAAGCAAGGTCAGTTAGAAAAGCTGCTGAGACAAGGCAAGATTCGCGTGGATGCGCAAAAAGTAAAAGCAGGGACAAGAGTACATTCTGGTCAGAAAATTGAGTTTGCATTCGACATACCTTCCTATTTCTCTGAGCAGGGAAACCATAAAACAAACAATACAGCTCCTAATATTTCCGAATCGGTAAAAAAAAATGCTTTGCGCCAACTTGAAAACTGGAAAATTGACGAAACATCAGAATGGGTTGCTATAAATAAACCTGCTGGTATAGCGGTGCAAGGTGGAACAGGTACCAATAATCATATTGATCGATTATTGCAAGAAGGATTTGGCGTTGAGAGACCTCGTCTTGTGCATCGAATTGATAAAGATACGTCAGGCATTTTATTATTGGCTAAGACTAGGAAATCGGCTCGCAAATTAACCGCTCTGTTTAAAGAGCAGTCTATTGGCAAAACATATCTCGCTTTTTGCATTGGCGACCCCGGTAAATCAGGGAAGATATCAGCGCCAATAACAAAGTCTTTACAAAAAGGTATTGAGAAAACGGTTGTCGATCCAGAACAAGGTCTTAACGCAACAAGCTTGTTTGAGACTTTGCATAATGAAAATGGAATAAGTATGGTGTGCCTTCGTCCTTTAACAGGCAGAACCCATCAACTACGAGTTCATATGGATTTCCATGGAACACCTATCTTAGGCGATGGAAAATATGCTGGCCCAAAAGCGCATCCATCAGACGCATTTGCCAGAATGATGCATCTCCATGCGCATTATCTGAGCCTTCCAAACGGACATGTTATAAAAGCTGGGGTACCAGAGCATATGCAACTAGCAGCGCACATAATTGGTGCTTCAATCCCCGTGCACAATCAATTTTTCTCGTCTAATTAAAAGGTTATATCTGTGTAATGACGTCATTCGTACCTCGCCAAAAGCAAGCATTGCGGCTCGCACTGTTCGATTTTGACGGCACCTTATGTGATAGTGCTGAACAAATTGTTAGTGCTATAAAAAAAGCAGGCCGCGATGTTGGATTGATTGAAATCAATGATGCGCAAGCACGCCAATCAATTGGACAGGGACTTTATCATTTAGCGCTTTCGATTACTAATAACGATAGTGATAAAGCTAATGAATTTTTTGATGCTTATAGAAAAAATTTTAGAACGGAAATAAATTCAGAGAATGTTTATATCTCCCCGTTATTTGAAGGGGCCAAAGAAACCCTTAGTTCGCTTGTTGCGGCTGGCTGGTTAATAGGTATAGTTACAAACAAAGGAAGAAACGGTTTAAACCATCTCTTAAAGGCGCACGATATCGATGATTTGTTTGATGTAACTTTTACAGTTGACGAAAAACAGCCTAAGCCTTCGCCTGAAATGGCAATAGATGCAATGAATGAGTGCGGGGTTGAATGTAAAAATACAGTATTAATTGGAGATACAATTTATGATGCACAATGCGCTGCAAACTCCAGCATTTGCTTTGTTGGCGTAAGCTGGGGCTATAATAGTTCTGATATTCTTGCCCAAAACGGGGCGCAAATAATCGTAAATAGTTTTGCCCAACTCCAGAAAAGTCTGGAAGATATTATCCCACGAATTGGTTGAACTAAGTAGGAAAAAGCCAGTGAAACGATTTTATGAAAAGGTTGATATCTTGCAAACTAGTCGATGCTATCAGGTCACGCTTGATAACATCCCGCTCAAAACTCCCTTAAAATCAACATTGCAGGTACCAACAAGAAAACTTGCAGAAAAACTAGCTAAAGAATGGTCTGATGTCGAAACTGACATTATTCCACAACAGATGCCCATATTTTCACTGGCTGTTACGGCAATAGACCGAGTTGCTAATCAAAAAACTGATTTATCAGAGGAGATAAAGCAGTACATCATGAATGATTTGCTATGTTATCGAGAATCAGAGGACACGAAATTACAGGAACATCAGAGCAAAAACTGGGATCCATGGCTATCTTGGGCAAGCATTGAGTTTGATTTCGAACTCAAAATAGCAAATGGTGTAATCCCTATTAATCAAGCTCAAAGTAACACGACTCTGCTGATGCAGGTAATTTCACAAATGAGTATATGGAATTTTATGTGCTTTATTCGGGCAACAACTCTTACTGGCTCTGCAATATTAGCCTTGGCTTTTATAAGAAAACAGTTGACGCCAGATACCCTTTTCTCTGTTGCGTATCTAGATGAGCTATACCAAATAGCGACTTGGGGGGAAGATGGTGAAGCCAAGGCAAGGCATGTTGCGGTAAAAAATGAATTGCATGATTTATCAGATTTTCTCAGACTAGCCGAAGAATGAACAAATTACATCTCTCGAACAATTAAAATTTAAGGAGCTTATTTGTGCAGACAAATACAGAAATGCTAGAACAAAAACGTGCCGAAGCCCGGCTAGGCGGTGGACAGGCCAGAATTGATAAGCAGCATGCTAAAGGAAAACTGACCGCAAGAGAGCGAATAGCATTATTGCTGGATCCTGGTAGCTTTGAAGAATGGGATATGTTTGTTGAACACAGATGTATCGATTTTGATATGGAAGAAAATAAAATTCCGGGAGATGGAGTAGTAACGGGTAATGGGTTGATAAATGGACGCCCCGTATTTGTATATTCGCAGGATTTTACCGTATTTGGTGGCTCATTGTCAGAGACACACGCTGCAAAAATTTGCAAAGTAATGGATCAAGCTATAAAACTTGGCTTGCCTGTTATCGGTATTAATGATTCCGGAGGTGCTCGAATACAAGAAGGAGTTGCATCTCTTGGAGGCTATGCAGAAGTTTTCCAGCGAAATGTTTTAGCATCTGGCGTTATTCCGCAAATTTCCTTAATTATGGGGCCATGTGCTGGTGGTGCAGTCTACTCACCTGCAATTACAGATTTTATATTCATGGTTGAAAACTCGTCCTATATGTTCGTAACAGGGCCTGATGTGGTAAAAACAGTAACCCATGAAGATTTAACAGCCTCTGAGTTGGGCGGTGCTGAAATGCACGCAAAAACGTCTGGAGTTAGCCATGGCCGATTTGAGAATGAATTGGAGTTATTGGTTAACACCCGCAGGTTAATGGGCTTCTTGCCGCTTTCAAATGCGGGCCAATTACCCATCATTGTCTGTGAGGACCCTATTGATAGGCAGTCCGAGACGCTCGCTAATATTGTGCCTGAAAACCCTAATATGCCCTACGACATGAAACACGTAATCTTGGAGATTATAGATGATCAGGAATTTTTCGAAATCCATGCAGATTACGCAAAAAATATAATTGTTGGTTTTGCCAGAATAAACGGTATGCCAATAGGTATTGTTGCAAACCAACCATTGGTTTTAGCAGGATGCCTTGATTGTAATTCATCTCGAAAAGCTGCGCGATTTGTTCGATTTTGCGATGCCTTTGATATTCCAATTCTAACCCTGGTGGATGTGCCAGGGTTCATGCCAGGACTTGCACAAGAAACTGGAGGAATTATCAGCCATGGCGCAAAATTATTATTTGCCTTTGCAGAAGCAACTATCCCAAAAGTTACTTTGATTACCAGAAAAGCATATGGCGGTGCTTATGATGTTATGGCATCGAAGCATTTGCGAGGTGATGTAAATTATGCATGGCCAAATGCAGAAATCGCAGTAATGGGCCCTGAGGGCGCGGCGAGAATTATTTTTCGAGATGTGGCTGATAATCCTGAGCTGTTAGAAAAGAAAACTCAGAACTACCGTGTAAAATTTGCAAATCCATTTGTGGCTGCCTCTAGAGGATATTTAGATGATATTATCAGACCAGTTAATACCCGTCGTCGTCTCGTCAATGCGTTCGACATGTTAAAGCGTAAGCAGCTCAAAAACCCACCCCGCAAGCATGACAACCTTCCTCTTTAAATTGGAGATAAGCTAGATGAGTCTCGTTTTTAAAAAAATTTTAGTGGCTAATAGGGGTGAAATTGCCTGCCGAATTATCAGAACAGCTCGTGATATGGGAATCAAAGTCGTTGCGATATATTCTGACTCAGATAAGTATGCAAAGCACGTCAGAATGGCAGACGAAGCCGTACATATTGGTCAGTCACCATCTGCACAAAGTTATTTGCGGATTGATAAAATCATTGAGGTAGCAAAGCAGACCTCCTCACAAGCTATCCATCCAGGGTACGGATTTTTATCAGAAAATGCCGATTTCGTTAGAGCAGTCGAAGCAGCAGGGATTATTTTTATAGGACCTGATGCTTATGCAATGGAAATGATGGGTGATAAAATTGCCTCTAAAAAGCTAGCCGAAGAAGCAGGTGTGTCCATCGTTCCAGGTAGCAAAGGAGCCGTTACTGATATAAGCGAAGCAAAGACTGAATCTACCAGAATTGGTTATCCAGTTATGATAAAAGCTTCTTCTGGTGGCGGCGGAAAGGGAATGCGTGTGGTGAGCGACGAGGCTGAACTTCAATCAGCTATGCAAGCGGCAATGAATGAAGCTCGTTCTTCTTTCGGAGATGACCGTGTTTTTATAGAAAAATTTGTCCAGCAACCTAGACATATTGAGATTCAAATATTAGCTGATACGCACGGCAATACTATTTTCCTTGGTGAACGTGAATGCTCTATTCAAAGACGACATCAAAAAGTCATAGAAGAGGCGCCATCATCCCTGTTGTCCCAAAAAACACGTGAGGCAATGGGACAGCAGGCAATCGCTCTTGCTAGGGCTGTCAACTACCGCTCCGCTGGAACAGTTGAATTTATTGTTGGCGTTGATGAGGATTTTTACTTCTTGGAAATGAATACACGCTTGCAAGTAGAACATCCCGTCACAGAATTAGTTCATGATGTTGACCTTGTCTCTCTTATGATTCAGATCTCCGCCGGTAAGACGCTTGATTTAACTCAAGATCAAGTCAAAGCAACTGGATGGGCGGTAGAGGCTCGAATTTATGCGGAAGATTCTGTCCGTGGGTTTCTTCCCTCAATCGGACAAATAAGAAAATATAAGGAACCTGCAATAGACAAAATAAGAATAGATTCTGGTGTCTCCGAGGGCAGTCATATAGCAATGTTCTACGACCCGATGATCGCTAAAATAATTGCGTATGGCAAAGATAGAAAAACAGCTATCAGTGAATTGTCGCATGCGCTAGATAGATATCAAATAAATGGCGTCGAAACTAACATTCAATTTTTAAATGCTATCCTACTAGACAAAGATTTTATTGCAGGAAATATTACAACAGCTTTTATAGATGAAAAGTTTGGTGGCAAGTTTGTTCCCTTAAAACCAGACTCAAAATTAGAAAAAAGATTGTTGGCCCTTGCAACTGCTATTTTGACGCCCGTGGTTCTCCAAGCCTATCCAACGAAACCAAGTAAGGCTGAAAATATATTGCAAATTTCTAATGGTGATAACTATCTTGCGGGGTGGCAATACTTTGAAAACACTCATATCGTTACTTTAGGGAGTGAGCAGTATGAGGTTACGGGCCAAATTTCGAACTCTATGAGTTTATTCGCTGGGCAGATTAATGGTAAAAGCTTACCCGTAAAAATAAATCGTAACTATCATAAAGTCACATTGGAAACCGGTCCCTATAAGATTGATGTAAACATATTGCCAGCAGTCGCAGAAAAGCTAATAGGTCTGATGCCAGGGCCTAATGCGTTTGGAGGGGGCTTAAAAGTAAGGGCACCTATGCCGGGCATGCTGACTAAATTGCTAATATCGGAGGGTGATATTTTATTTGCGGGACAGGAAGTTGCTATCATAGAAGCGATGAAAATGGAGAATAGTCTCCGATGCGAAATCGACGGAGTTGTTGAGGGCATTCATGCTAGCGAAGGTGACTTGTTGAATGTGGAAGATTTAATTATTTCCTTGAAGGAAAAATAACAACCTTTATTTGGTAAACCACGATCCATGAAGCACAAAAAATATTCACAGAAAAATCCAATTCAAGGCGACGGATGGAGGGCATTTTCTGAGGTTTGCTATGATATTTCTGCCTTAGATCTTGGCCCGCACGCTACGGCCTTACTTTGTGAAATGAATGCGGCAATTAAATCAGGAATGCCTATTGTTGTGATCATACTTGCTGCAACAATTGCAGATGTTGTGTTAAATGAAGGAAAAATAGTTCCAGGCGGGGCAGATAATGCATTAGGAATGGGCATGGATTGGCTTACCGCTGCAGAGAGACGACAACTTGACTGGCTGCGTGGTTTGCGTAATAAGCTTATTCATTATGAAGGAGTTATAACAGGACTGGGCGGAACAGATTCGGATGAGAAATTGTTGCGAAAAGATGCGGATAAAGCGCTTTTAGCTATATCACCATTGTTGGCAGGTTTGGAACAGTTCTGAAGTTTGAGACAACTGAATTTCAGTGTCTAAAATTTTTTTTAAAGCTCTTTTGAGCCACCATGTCAAGCTCCTCCATTGATACGATATGCCCTAAATCAGCAAAGCTTGTGACCCCTCCATCTATTACACCGCAAGGCACAATACCTTTAAATGCTCTTAAATCAGGGTCAAGATTAATTGCAACACCATGCATCGTAACCCATTTGGAAATTCGAACTCCAATTGCAGCTATTTTATCCATTCTATCAGGCTGGGTAAGGTCGAAGCGCCTAACCCACACTCCGGGGAGTCCCTTTCGTCTTTCCCCTTCAATGGAAAAGTTAGCAAGAATATCGACTATCCATGCTTCTAGATTATACACATATTTGCGAGCATCTTTTTCTCTCTTTGACAAATCTAGCATAAGCCAATAAACCCGCTGTCCAGGTCCGTGATAGGTCCATTGACCGCCTCTACCTGTTAAATGGGTCGGTATTGCCCCAACGTTAATCAAGTCGCTGTCTTTCGCAGAAGTCCCACCAGTATATACTTGCGGATGTTCAAGCATCCAGACCATCTCGTCCGAGGTGCCTTCGACTATCTTTTTATGAGCTTTTTGCATTGCGCTCACAGCGTCAAGATAAGCTGTAAGACATAGATGTTGTTGCCAGATAGGAATAACTCAAAGCCTTTTATTATTTGGTTTGCGGAAACTGCGTTTATCAATACCTATTTACTTCAGTTTAATTTAGCAGAATTCTCATTCCCATAAAAGTACGCAATTTCACTGATTTTATTATAATGTGGATTGATGCAAAGAATATTGGTAAGACTGTTATTTGAGGCTTGATCAATCTATATGAACATGGGATAGACAGGCTACTAAAATATGCGGCTGTGGCGGAATTGGTAGACGCGCAGCGTTGAGGTCGCTGTGGGGTTAATACCCCGTGGAAGTTCGAGTCTTCTCAGCCGC
>MDTB01077463.1_pt1 | contig 10180 bp, 9 predicted proteins | sample 811161 | NCBI WGS metagenome assembly MDTB01 (sample SAMN05326650, study PRJNA326480) | marine metagenome | isolation source: seawater | place: Mediterranean Sea | collected 2009
AACAATTGGACTGTTTCTAATTTATACAGGTTTCTGGGGATTTTATGCTGCTTGTAATATACCAATATTTAATCTTGGACCAGAGTATGGAATGGAAGGTGTAACTTACTTTACTGCAACGAATATATATGTAACCCCTACTACATTAAGTGGTATTACAATGAACTTCTTGATGTCTTTATCTGGAGGATTGTTAGCAGGTTATGTTATATCTAGAGGCGATCCTTTCTGGACTTATTCATCAGGACTAGCAGGTATTATATGTGCATCTGCAGGTAATGATTTATATCATCCAATTCAATCAATGATCATTGGTATGATTGGTGTAGTTATTGCATATAAATTACATTATTGGGTTGAACGAAAGTTCAAAATTGATGATGCTGTTGGCGCGGTAGCTGTGCATGGTTATGCTGGATTTGCAGGTTTAGTAATCTGTGGATTTGTTCTTAATGGATATCCTTCATCTGGTTATAGTGTTGGAGCTATGTGGGATGGTTCAAATTATGCGGCTATCAACCCTTTAGGAATGTTTATAGGTGCATTAATAATGTTTGTAGTTCTTGGTTTTATCCCTGGTTGGATATTAGCTAAAGTTCTTCACGGAATGGGTAAACTAAGAATACCTCGTGAAGTAGAATTAGCTGGACTTGACTATGAAATAATGGAGGCTGCTAAAGAAGATGAAAAATCAGTTGCCTCGGCCAGTAGGTAAAGGAGGATAATATGGCGACAGTAACAAATTGGATAGAGCACTTAAGTGCTGAAAAAGTACAGGGCGCTGTTTATCCAGGAGTTGGAACAGAAGGTATTCTAGTTCTAATAGCCTTTGTCATTTGGATAGGATGGACTGTTATATCTGCAAGACAAGAAACTGAAAAACTTGAAAAACTTGCTAGAAAAAGACACGGATCTAATGACTGGAAAAATAATGTTACCGATGGGTAATAATTGAAATTAAGGGCGCATAAATTTTATGCGCCCTTTTTAAAATGCAAGAAGAAAAATTAAAATCTACTCAAAATAAAACTCCAGAAAAAATGGCTAGACTTGCATGGCCGAAAGCAAAGTATGGAGTTGTAGTTGCAATAATTATTATTATATTAATAAATTTAATTTATTATAAAGACTTCTTTTTATCTTTTTTTAAATAAAAACATGCTAAGTTAAAATATGTCAAAAAATCTTTCATCGATTGCTAAAATAAATAAAATTAAATATTTTTTAATAAGCTTTGTTGATCTTTTTGGAGTTTTAAGATCAAAATTAGTTCCTACTAGAGCAATTAACGATATGCAAAAAAATGGAGCAGGTTTTGCAGGTTTTGCGACATGGTTGGACATGACCCCTGCTGATACAGATATGTTTGCAATTCCAGATGCTGATAGTTTAATTCAGTTACCGTGGAATAAAGAAGTTGGTTGGCTATCATCGGATCTATGGATGAATGGCAAACCAGTTAAAGCTTCTCCAAGAGTTATTTTAAAAAATCAAATTGATATGTTGTCTAAAAAAAACCTTAATATGAAATCTGGTGTAGAATGTGAGTACTTTTTGATTACTCCAGATGGTACACAAATTGCTGATGAAAGAGATACTCAGTCAAAGCCATGTTATGATCAGTCTGCTCTTATGAGAAGATATGATTTAATAAAAGAAATATGTGATTGTATGATTGAATTAGGTTGGGGTCCGTATCAAAATGACCACGAAGATGCTAACGGTCAATTTGAAATGAATTGGGATTACTCAGATTGCTTGATAACAGCTGATAGACATGTTTTTTTTAAATTTATGGTTAAATCACTTGCTGAGAAGCATGGTTTGAGAGCAACATTTATGCCAAAACCATTTTCTAACCTTACAGGCAATGGATGTCATGCACATATATCTTTATGGAATGGAAAGATAAATAAGTTCTTAGATAAAGGAGATAGATATGGTTTAAGCAAAATGGCATATAATTTTTTAGGTGGGATTATGAAACATGCGGAATCGTTGTCTGCTTTTTTCAATCCTACAATAAATAGTTATAGGAGAATAAATGCTCCACCTACTAAATCTGGATCATCATGGTCACCTTCAAGTATTTCATATTCGGGAAATAATAGAACACATATGATTAGGATACCTGACCCTGGTAGATTTGAACTAAGACTAATGGATGGATCTGCTAATCCCTATCTATTACAAGCGGGAGTAATTGCATCTGGATTGTATGGACTTAATAATAGGTCAGATCCAGGAAAACTTCTAAACTGCAACATGTACACTGACTATGAAAATTATCCTGAGCTTTCAAAACTTCCAGATCAACTTGAAGACTCTTTGCAGAAACTTGAAGACAACAAAGATATAAATGAAATTTTTGGCGAGGATGTTATAAAGAGTTATATTAAGTTAAGAAATCAAGAAATTGACAATTTTAATTTAGATGAAACTTTTGATAAAAATAAACCAGTCACAGATTGGGAAAAGAAAAATACCCTAGATTGCTAATTTATGTCCATTGAGATATCTGACTGGAAGATTTCCAATTGTTTTAAAAATAATAAAAGCAACTTTAATAAAAAAAAAATTTTAAATATACTTACAGAAAAAGAAATTGATGAAGCCTATAAAGTAATATCTAAATGGAAAAATTACTCGCAGACACCTTTGTTGCAGCTTAATAAGCTTTCAAAAAAATTAAATGTTAATAGAATTTTTTATAAAGACGAGTCTAAAAGATTTCATCTAAAGTCATTTAAAGCTCTTGGTGGTGCCTATGCTGTAGAAAAAGTTACAAAAGGAAATAAAGAAATAATTGTTTCTACAGCTACTGCTGGAAATCATGGAAGATCAGTAGCTTGGGGAACACAAAAATTAGGACTAGACTGTAAAATATTTGTAAGTGAGTATGTAAGTGAAAATAGAGTGCAAGTTATGAAAAATTTTGGAGCAGACGTAATAAGAGTAAAAGGAAATTATGAAAACTCTTTGAAGGAATGTGTTAAACAGTCAAAAAAAAATAATTGGCAAATTGTACAAGATGTGGCTTGGGAAAATTATGTAGATGTTCCAAAATTAACAATGGCTGGATATTCTGTAATGATGAAAGAAATTTCTGAACAAATGAATAATCAAAAAATTTCTCATATTTTTCTTCAAGCTGGAGTTGGGGGTATGGCTGCAGGAATGATAGCTGGAATGGCAAGATATTTAGATTATAATCCTATTATAATAGTCGTTGAGCCTGAGAGTGCAGCTTGCGTTTTGGAAAGCATTAAGGTGGGCAAAATTAAAAAAATTCAAATAGAAAAAGAAAGTATCTTAGGTGGTATGTCATGTAACGAGGTATCATTAATACCATGGCAAATACTTAAAAATTCTCTCAATTATTGTGTAACAGTTAAAGATGATAAGATCTCGAAAACAGTGAAATACTTAGCTAATTCTGAGTTTTGTGATGAGAAAATTGTTGGCGGTGAGTGCTCCACACCCGGAATAATTTCTATAATAGGATTATGCAATAACGAACATGATAAAAAAGAAATCAAATTAAACAAAAATTCTAATGTATTAATAATTGGGTGTGAAGGTGACGCAGATGAAAATTTGTATCATGAATTATTAAATAAAAAAGATTAGAATAAATTAACATGACAAAAAAAGCTTTAGTATGGTTAAGGGAAGATTTAAGAATTAAAGATAATGCAGCACTATCGTATGCAACTCAAAACCATGAAATTGTAACAGCTTTATACGTTTATAATAAAATTGAATTTGATGGTAAAAGAGAGGCACAAAAATGGTGGTTATTCAAATCTTTAAAAAATCTACAAAAAGATTTGAAGGTATACAATATTAACTTAGAAATTTTATTAGGTGATGATGTAGAAGTCTTAGCAAATATTAAAAATAATCAAGATATTTCTATATATGCAAATAAAGTTTACGAACCTTCTCAAAAATATAAAGAAACAAAAATATCAAGTTATTTTAATGTAAATAAAATAAATTTTAAATTATTTAAAGGAAATATTTTAATTGAGTATCAAGAAGTAGTGAAAGATGATGGCACTCCTTTCAAAGTATTTACTCCATTTTGGAAAAATGCTGAACAAAGATATCTAAACAAAATTCCATTGAAACCAACAAATATTAAAAAATTAAAAAATTCTAAATCTTTTTTCAAAAATACAATTCAAATTGATAAAATTTTACCAAAAAATAATTGGTACAAAAAATTTGAAAAATATTGGATGCCGTCTGAAACTGAAGCTTTAAAAATATCAAAAGAATTTATAAAAAATAAAATTTCGCAATATGGTGATACAAGAGATTATCCCAACATAGAAGGAACCTCAAAAGTTTCTCCATATTTGAAACATGGACAAATTTCTGTTGAAACAATCTGGAGAGAATGTAATGAAATTAAGAATAAAGGAAAAGGTTATAGAAAATATATTAATGAGCTAGGGTGGAGAGAATTTTCTCATAGTTTAATAAATAATTTTCCTGAAATGCTTAAAGGAAATTTACGAAAAGAGTTTGACAGATTTCCCTGGGTTAAAAATAATAAACATCTAGACGCATGGAAAAAAGGAATGACTGGTTACCCTATTGTTGATGCTGGAATGAGAGAATTATATGAAACAGGTTGGATGCATAATAGGCTAAGAATGGTAGTAGCATCCTTTTTAATAAAACATTTAAGAATTCATTGGAGAGAAGGTGAAAAACATTTTAGAAATTGCTTGGTGGATTTTAATGAGGCAAATAATGTTGCACAATGGCAATGGGTTGCAGGTAGCGGTGCGGACGCAGCTCCATATTTTAGAATATTTAACCCATTCTTGCAGGGAGAAAAGTTTGATAAAAATGGCGAATATACTCTAAAATGGGTTCCTGAATTAAAAAATTTTCCAAAAGAATATCTACAAAAACCTTGGGAATTAGAAAAAAAATATCAAGAACAAATAAATATTGTGATAGGTAGAGATTACCCTTCACCAATTGTTAATCATGAGAGTGCTAGAAATGCTGCATTACAAGCATTTCAATCCTTAAAAAAATAAGTACTTTTATTTAATTTTAGTTTTAAAATCTATGCCATATTCTGATCTTGGCCCTTTTCTTAAACCGTATGGACCAGAAAAAAAAAGTGTCATAGGTTTAGTTCCAGGTTTCAAATCAACCCTGTGAAATGTATTAGCCGATCTAAAACCAATATATCCTGGAGGTCGCCAATATTTTCCGCTTTTCAAGGTTTCAAAGTAACCACCTCTTAAAATGATAGTCATAAAAGGAAATAAATGATTATGAACACCATCGCCATGGTCATCATCTAACATTTCATGAATTAAAATATTAAAGGGAAACCACTTAGGCCTGTGTCGAAATAAAATATAATATCTGTTCATCCAAGGTTTTGCATCACAGTATTTTGGATGAGACGGACCCCTATCTAAAACAATTTTTTTTCTTCCAAGTTTTTCTAATAAATTTAGAAACATACTAGTTTAATCTAATTATAGATTTATTTTTAATTAAATATAAAAATTTATTTACAACAAAAGGTCCAGAAATATTTTGGTTATCAATTTTAATAATTTTAGATGTTTTCCCGGTTAATATATCAATTAAAAATAATCTTCCATTATTAGTAGATAAATAGATATATTTTTTTCCTACAACAAATCCATTGGCTAAAATATTTTCTCTATCTTTTTTTTTTAATTTTTCAAATAAATTTGTAACTCTAATTATATTTCCTGTTTTTTTCTCAATTACAACAAGATTTCCATCTAAAGTAATAGTAAAAATTAAATTCTGAATTATTGTTGGTCTTGTAATTGAGATTAAATCTTGCTTCCAATTAATTATCCCACCTGTGGTGTCAATTGAGAAAAAACCATTTTTATTATTTGAAATATATAAATTTTGTTTATCTAAAACTAAATCTGAATTAGATACTGAAAATGAACCTGCATGAACTGTAGTATCTTGGGTGGGGGTTTGCCATTTCAATTCACCGTCTGAAATATCTACAGCAGTTATGTCTCCAACTTTATTTATAAAAATAACTTTATCAGGAGTTACAACAAGAGATAATCTTTTTTTTGATTGAATTAAAAAACTATCTGTTTTAACGTCCCAATTTTCTTTACCATCATCCACTGAGATTGATCTAAGAATATTATCTGAGTCAATTAGATAAAAATTGTTTTTATATGTTTTAATTTGTGAATTAAACGGAGAACTTTTTTCTTTTTTCCATATAATATTACCTGAATTTAAATCTAATTTATAATATTTAGCTAGATTATCAGCAACGATTAGAAAATTTTTATAAATTGAAAAATATAAAATTGGTCCAACTTTTTTTTCTTTTTTGTTATATATATTTTGTTTCCATATTAATTTAGAATTAAAGTCAAAATTTATAATTGTACCATCAGATTCAAAAAAGATTATTCCTTTATCATGAAATATTGGATCTGGTTTATAGATATTGAAATCTTTTATTTTTGAAAAGTTATATTTAGAAATTTTATTAAGTTCTCCTTCAAAATTTTGATATCCAAAATTATTATCTAAATTTTTATAAAATTTTTTATTTTTAAATTTTGAAACAAGCCTAATCTCTATATTTTTATTAAATTCATCTTTTTTATTTTCATCTTCTTTAAAAACTTTTATTATCTTATAATTTTTGTTCTCCTGACTTAAATCTTGCTCTTCAGTCCAAAATTTAGAATTTGGGTTTAAAGAGCAGTTATATAAAAATAGGCTAATTACTATAGATAATTTGATTTTATTCACTTAGATCTCTTTTTAATCTTTTTTGTGCCTCTAATATGATTTGTTCGTTAGCATTTTGACTAGTTAATATTTTTTGAAAAAATTCTTTTGCTTTTTGATTTTCTCCTTTTGAGAAAAAGTATTCACCTAAAAGATATAAAGAGTGCGATTTCCAAATACTGTTGCTGTTTATTATTGGGTTTAAAATTAGGATTAATTGATCCTCTGAAATACTATCTGAATTATAAAGAGCTTTTTTGTAAATTATTAAATTCTTTATTTCTTTTTCTAACTTAATATCGTCTATGATTAAATCAAAATAATTATTGATTTCAACTTTTGAAGCAATTAAATCATTATCAATCAAAAAAAATAATGACAACGGAGAGTATGTTTTGTTTTTTTGTTCGATAATTTTTTTAAGTTCCTCAATAACAAAATTTTTATTTTTTGATTCGTAGCTAGAAATAATATTATTGTACGTGTTTGATAATTTGATATTTTTTTTTTTGTTTAAATACTCTAATCCAAAAAATAAAAGAATTATTATTATTATTAAAGAAATCGATAAAATAAATATTTTATAATTTTTTTTAAAAAAATTTATAATTCTCTCATTTCTTGTATTTTTATTAATTAAATCTATTTCTTGATCCATAATTAAAACATATTTCTTAGTACATATTGTAAGATCCCACCATTTTTGTAATATTCTAATTCATTTTTTGTATCTATCCTACAGAGTAATTTAATTTTTTTAATTTCTCCTGATGCATATTTTATATCAACTGTTAAATTATCGCCAGGTTCAATACCTTTTTCTAAATTTAATATACTTATCAATTCTGATCCCTTCAAATTAAGCTTATTTCTATCAGCACCGTTTACAAATTGTAGTGGAAGTATTCCCATGCCAACTAAATTTGATCTATGTATTCTTTCGAAACTTTCAGCTATTACAGCCTTGACACCTAATAATTTAGTTCCTTTGGCCGCCCAATCTCTTGAGGAGCCCGTTCCATATTCTTTACCACCGATTACAATTAGATCTGTTCCTCTTTTTTTATACTCCATTACTGCTTCATATACTGGCATAACTTTATTTTCTGGATATAATTTTGTAAAACCACCTTCTGTACCTGGTGCCATCTCATTTTTAATTCTAATATTTGCAAAGGTTCCTCTCATCATTACTTCATGATTTCCTCTTCTAGAACCATATGAATTATAATCTTGAGGTAAAATTTGATGTTTCATAAAATATTCTCCAGTAGGGCTGTCTTTTTGTATAGATCCTGCTGGAGATATGTGGTCTGTTGTAATCATATCTCCTAAAATCAATAATGGTCGAGCATCTTTTATTGATTGAAATCCCTCTGGCTCATCTGTCATATTTTCAAAAAACGGAGGCTTTTTAACATAAGTAGAACTTTCGTTCCAATTATATATACTGCTTTCCTCGGTTTTAATTCTTCTCCATTGATCGGGTCCAGTCAAAACATTTGAATATCTTTTTATAAACATTTCAGGATTTAAAGACTCTTTTAAAGTCTCCTCTATTTCTTTATTAGATGGCCAAATATCTTTTAGAAATATATCTTTTCCTTTTACATCTTTCCCCAAGGGATCCTTATACAAATTCACAAACATTGACCCAGCAAGTGCATAAGCAACAACAAGGGGTGGTGATGCTAAATAATTTGCCTTAACTAATGGGGATATTCTTCCCTCAAAATTTCTGTTACCTGACAAAACAGAAACTGCATATATATTATCATTTTTTACTGATTTACTTATATTTTCAGGCAATGGTCCTGAGTTACCTATGCAAGTTGTACACCCATACCCGACTAAATTAAATCCAAGGTCATCCAAGTATGAATTTAATCCAGCTTTTGACAAATAGTCTGTAACAACTTGAGATCCTGGTGCTAAGGAAGTTTTTACCCAAGGCTTAGTTTTTAACCCAAGCTCCACAGCTTTTTTTGCAAGAAGACCTGCTGCAATCAAAACATTTGGATTAGATGTGTTTGTACATGATGTAATTGCAGCAATTAATATAGATCCATCACTTATTTTATAATCCGTACCTTCTACATTTGAATAATTTAGATTTTTTCTATTATTAATACTTTCAAAAACTTCTTTAAAATTATTAGATGCATTAGTTAATAATACTTTATCTTGAGGTCTTTTTGGTCCTGATATTGTCGGAACTACAGTTGACATATCAAGAGTGATAGTATCACTAAATTCAATTTCGTTACTTTTCCAAAGACCTTGTGCCTTTGAATATTCTTCAACGACTCTAATTATTTTCTTATCTCTGCCTGAAAACTCTAAATACTTTAAAGTCTCTTCATCTATTGGAAAATAACCACATGTTGCACCATATTCAGGTGCCATGTTTGCAATTGTGGCTCTATCGGCTAATGTTAAATTTTTTAATCCCTCACCATAAAATTCAACAAATTTTCCAACTACTCCTTTATCTCTTAGCATTTTCACTACTGTTAAAACTAAATCAGTTGCAGTTGTACCCTCAGGTAATTTATTTAAAATTTGGAATCCAACTACCTCAGGTATTAACATTGAAATTGGTTGGCCTAACATTCCAGCTTCAGCTTCAATTCCACCAACTCCCCAACCAAGAACAGAGAGTCCATTAACCATTGTTGTATGACTATCTGTTCCAACTAATGTATCTGGAAATAAATAATTCTCTCCCTCATAATTTTCTGACCAGATTACTTTTGACAAATACTCTAAATTAACTTGGTGACAGATTCCCGTTCCTGGTGGTACGATTCTAAAATTGTCAAATGCTTGTTGTCCCCATTTTAAAAATGAGTACCTTTCTCCATTTCTTTTAAATTCAATTTCTACATTTTTTTCTAATGAATTTTTTTTCGCAAATTCATCAACTTGAACAGAATGATCAATCACTAAATCAACTTGTGATAGAGGATTAATTGATTTTGGATCTTTGTTTTTTTCTTTAATGGCCTCTCTCATTGCTGCTAAATCAGCAACAGCAGGGATTCCTGTATAATCCTGAAGTAATACTCTTGCTGGTCTATAGGCTATCTCGGTAATAGATTTTTTATTTTTCAACCAATCTCTAATTGCATCGATTTGGTCTTTATTTACTGTAGTATCATCCTCATATCTTAATAAATTTTCTAATAAAACTTTAATTGATTTAGGTAACTTTGATATACCAGTAAGACCATTTTTTTCTGCCTCTGCTAAAGAAAAATATTTATAATTTTTTCCATCAATATTTATTGATGCTAATGATTTATAAGAATTTTTATTGCCTGGTTTCATAAATATTTATTTTATAAATTATTTAGTCGAAATTATGTATCAGATTTATAAGTAAAATGTAGCT
>MDTB01196521.1_pt1 | contig 10180 bp, 1 predicted proteins | sample 811161 | NCBI WGS metagenome assembly MDTB01 (sample SAMN05326650, study PRJNA326480) | marine metagenome | isolation source: seawater | place: Mediterranean Sea | collected 2009
AATCAGTGTCAGTTTGTGTATGTGTTGATATTTTGAGGTCACCTGTGCGACTGGCTTGTTGACTGTTAGCGCTCACAGCGGCCTGCGCTAATGACACCCTACCTGATTGACTGCTCAAATGAATAGCTCCGGCAGCAGCACCCTCGGCGGCGCTGACATCAATACTCATTTGTCCCACGACTGATGGTGCTTCAAATATAATGTCTTGCTCAGCAGCGGCCATTAACCTTCCGCCATGGGTGGCTAAATTACCACTCAAACGGCTACTCGTAATTCCAGACAAATCAATTCGTGCTTGAGATTTGAACGACACATCACCGGCCAAACTATTGAGTACCAAAATACCACTGTTGAGTGTAAGCGAAGAATCCCAGTCGATTTCATCGTGCGCTGAGAACTGTAAGAAGTTGTATTCAGATGTGACGGCTTCTGTCAGTGGAGTCTTATTTGACTGGCTAGTCGTAATTGCACCATCCGCGCTGAGTATGAAATCAAATGCATTGCCGCCATCGAAATCAACATAAGCAAGTGCCAGGTCATTTGCTATTTGAATGTCACTGTCAGCGAGCAACTGCACTCTCGCCACATCAAAATTGACTGTATTGAGTCCGTCAAATGATATCGAGTCACCTGCTAAAATTAATTTTTCTGTGATATCAAAGGTAAGTTCACCTGAGTCTGTACTGTTGCTGATTGTCCGAGCAGTATCACCAATCAAGGTCAATGATTCACTGATATCGAATCTCGCGATAGTGCCATCGACTGCGCTAGCATTATTAAGGTTTATTAGCGGCGATTCGATGAGTAAACCCTGTAGACTTACATTGGTATCGGAATCGATATGCAAAACATCATTTGTCATAAATGATATTTGTTTGACGCTCACTGCATCTATCATTGAAGTCGCCAGCTGTGAATTGGTAGCCGCACTATCAGCCAGACGCAAGGTCGGAGCAACAAACGCGAGTGTACCCTGCGTTGATGTTGCTGACAGGCTAGCGTCGATATGCAATGAATTGGAAGTAGCAAAGAGAGCGCTACCGCCAAAGTCTAATGCCAAATTATCAGCCGTACTTATCTCTGGTGCATCCGTTATATCAGGCGTATCGGACGTCGTATATGACCACTGGTTGTTAGCAGATATCAAAAAAACATTACCCCCATCACTGAGTGTAATATCTCGCTGCTCAAGCTGCTGTGCTGTTTGCGCACTTGTCATGCTGACATTTTGTCCAAAGTTCATATCAATATTAGAAACCAGTATTAATTCTTGCAGGTCAAGCGATATACCTGTATCGATCTCTATCTGATCAGAACTTATTGAATAAGATAAACTGTCAGCCGTGGTATCGCGAGTACCACCCAACATCAAACTTTCAAGATTGAGATTTATTAAATCGTCAGCCAGTAAATTCAAATAGCCAGGACGTGATACTGTCGGTGTATCATCCGTTATAAATATATTATTTGATGTGATATCTAATGACCCGCCCTGATAGCCTGCGGCGTGGGTGGTTATGAAGTCACCTTGCAAAGTTAAGTCGTCGCTCGTGATTGCGGCATGTCCAGCGTTGGCTGGCAACGCCACATTCAGGCCGGAGCCTGCAACGACATCAGAGAAATTATAGATAGTGTAATTAGCTTGTGCCTGGATCGCCGTAGCATCCATGCCTTTTAAACCTATAACCCGCTGATCAAACACTTTGCCATTAACACCTCCACTCACTGAGGGCACAACCCTCTCTCCGTATAGTGAAGATATCACCTCACCCGGCCTGAGATGATCATAACCATCGACTACTTCAAATAGAACATGATTGGGTAGTAATGCATATTGCGTGGGTAATTTGACATAGGTGCCCGCGACCAGTCCAAAAGCATCCGATAACAGTGTAATTGTTTCACCAAATTCGGCACTAAAATCTGAATTAGTCGAAGGGTCCACTGGTTGTGCGCTGTCTCCAACCAGAGTACTGGGCGCTAAGACAAAACGATCAGCGCCTGATACGGTGTTTATGATGTCACGCGTGCCGTCCAATCCGGCATTAAATTGATTACTGACGATGTTGTTGGTCGCTGATAAGTCGATCAATGCACCTCTATCTATAGCAATAGTCTCGGCATTCATGGACAAATTTTTGCTTGGAAATGCCATTAAATTATCTTTATCGAAAACCAAATCAGTAGCAGAATCAATACTCTCCAGACCAGTCGAATTAAGCTGAAATACAGGGAACTGATTGAGCAGGATATTTGCAAATGGTAGATAGCTGTCACCACCACTGACTGTAATACTGCTGTCTGGTCTAATGCTGATGCTTGAATCTGCAGTTTGATCACCATTTAGAGTAACACTGCCCTCTGGTGCTGATATGTGACCCGCATGCTCAATTTGTCTGGCAGTTATAGTCAGACTTGCGCCCAGGGAATAGGGTGTGGGTGCGGAGGCTGAACTAGCATCAATAGTTGTGACTGAGCTTTGTGCACCGTTATTTATGATTTCGAAGTCAGACATCATAGTTGGATATAGTATTTCTGCACTTAATTGCAGTGCCACATCCTGCATACTCATTGAGCCTATGATGTCAGTGGTGCCAAAGTAACTATCATCTGGATCCAAAGTGGCGCTAATCAGTGCATTTCTATTACGCTTGAGCCCAACAAAGCGAATGTCACTGGAACTGTCTAAATTCAAGCTCGCGATATTGTTATAAACACTGTCGCCAAATACATCAATAAGATTAGCTGAGATATTGAGTGTAGTGTTGTCTGTTGGCGAATTGATGGTAAAAACGCTGATATCGTCATTTTCCAGCAGATCGGTATAACGTGTTGGCGTGATCCTGTTGTATTGGATGTCGGATGTCCCCATGCGTAGTGCATGCGCAACCAGACTGGCAGCTTGTTCTCCACCAACACTGGGCATGATGAATTCACTGGCATCAAGCACTAAGGTACCATCTAAACTTAATTGCAAGCCATCTTTGAACGCTATCTGACCTTGGCGTAGAGAATAGCTTGAAACACCGCCTATATTGCTCGAGATGTATTGATCATCATGCACTTTGAGGTGGATGCTGCCAGCACCTGAATCTTCAATTTGCTGCGTATAGAGTGTTGTCAGCGCGACATTTTGATCGGCTGTGGAATCAATCTCAATATCATCACCGAAATCAAGATCGGCAGGGATTGAGCTCTCTGCATCGCTACTCAGCATTATTCGCGAATGGCGGGTATAGTGAGTTTTAGCCTGATCAATATTGTTCGAGTCACCACCTCTAAGCGATTGATCCAGAGTAACCGCCAGTTTACCCCCATGTTGGTTGTTACTAACCCCAGTCAAATCAAAGTTAGCACCATCACTCGCCATGATGATGCGCTCTGCAGCTTCGAGACTAATAGTACCTGCTGCCGCGAGTACAGTATCGCTATAGTATTGACCGTTATTATCGTAACCGCTGCTAGCACCTGCCAGCGCTTTGGCACTTAACTTTGCAGCAGGACTAATTACGATATACGAGCGATCGGCGTCTAATGAGATAGTGCCAGCATCATATATTTGGCCAAGAGTAATATCACTGAAAACCTGCGTACCATCAGCTGCATCAACATTTATTAACGAATCATCAGCCAACCAAATCGAAAGAGCGGGGTTGAAGGTCGACGCAATCTCGAATGTCGTGAAGTTTGCACGATCATCACCATTTGTGACTATTAAGCTGACATCACTTGCTGGCGCCACTATCTCACCACCAAAATAAAGTGCCTTATCAGAACTTAAATCTATGCTTGAGTTGGCCGGCGTATTGATGACTGTGCTGTCTGTCACTGTCATTGTGAATATAGATGACAAACCTAGACTGGCCGGATTGTCAAAAATGCCTGCTGGCTGGACTAAGCTGGAGCTGAATTCATTATCAGCGTAGAGGTATTGTCTGACCTGTGGAGTAAAGTTGATCTCACTATCTACAATCAGCTCACCGCTACTACTTTGTAGTTGAATACTGGCAAACCCATAATTTTCAATGAAATCACTGCTAAGCTGTGTCGTCAGTTGAGCATAATTACTCGGCGTGACAGATTCAACAAAACCACACTCAGTGCTACTGACACAGATACTGTCATCAATAGCTAGCGAGAAACTTCCGCCATTGCTTGCTTGACCAAAGACAGAAGCGGCATAGGCTTCAAACTGCTCCTGCAAAACAAAATCACTAGTACCCGCCCCCCCAGTGTTATCAATATCAAACTCCACGCCTCCAGCTGATCCGAGTGTGTATTCGTAGCTCCCACTGCTGTTGAGTATGGCACTGATCCCTGCAGACAGATCAACCTTAGTTGAACTTGCCAATGTGGTAGTGCCAATGTTGCTGAGTGATAACTCACCACCGTCGAGATAATGAACTTGACTCAAAGACGTTGTGGTGTTGAGTTCCAAGCCTGATAAATCTATATCGCCATAAATATCGATTGTAGTGACGATATTAGCGACATCATCACTTGGATCCAGTGTAGCCAGATCAATACTCCCAGTAGGGATGGTGATCTTGTTATTCAACTGAATACTTGGCGCCATAAGTGATAGTTGTGCGCCGCCCGGCATAGTGACATCAGATGCGATGGTTATACCGTCACTGGCTGCCATACTCAGTTCGCCCAGATTTGCTAACAGATCAGGATGCAGCACAACTGTTTCTGCATCACTTGCGCTAGAACTTCCATCAACAACTATCTGGCTAATACGCTTAAACGTTGAGTCGGGATTGACATTACCAACGCTGATGCTAGCTGGTTTTGGACGATATTGCCACAGACTTGGACGATTACTGCGCGTGTTGAAATTATTCGGTGTTGGCTGTAACTGATAAGGGCCTGTAGTGATATCCGCTCTGATTATATTGGTATCCAACGGGGACAGTATCTGTTGGAGGTTAAAAGTAACAGCGCCTGCACTCTTACCCTCGATGTAGCCGTCATGGATAAAGTCAGTGGCAGGGTCTAGCCCCGTATAGATATGATCATAATCTACATCAGGCAATGCATGTGAAAGGCTTACGATATTACCGTTCGCATCAACCAGCTTGGATACATCTACCACGCCGTCTTGATAGGTAATCGAACCGCCCGACACATCAATCAGTGCAGTATCCGCAATAGTCAGCGTATTACGTCCCTGAAAGGAAATACTCCCCCCAAATACACTGCGTAATTCAACCGTATCTTCAATTAAATCTATGAAACCACTAATGTCTGCCGCTGCTGTACCCTCATAGGTCGCACCTGCATGCGTAATCTGCTGACGCGCATCCACCTTGAGTTTAGTGCTTAGTAATAGCTCACGCAGTGCTTCATCATTTTTTATGAGCGAACTATCTTTTACTTCATTGGACAGAAATTCCACTTCCACCATGTTTCTGGACATCTCAGTAGTTGCATGCAAACCAGACACATCGAGCAGCACATCCTCAGCTATCGAGATAGAGTATTGGTCGTCACCGCTGCTAACTTCTCCCAGATTTGACAGGTCTAACTGTTCAAGAGTTGAGCGTTTATTATCAAAAGTAATCTGGCCACTATGACTGATCAGACTGGATCGTTGAGCAAGCTCTATTGTTTGGCCAAAAAGAGTGATGACTCCCTGTGGCTGTGGCGAAGCACTGTCCTCTATCGTTGTGCTTGTGTCAGTCAGATCTGGTGAGGTAGTGATGACGCTATCGGCACCAAGCTCCACTTTACCGATTTCATATTGAGACAGATCTATCGTGTTGAGCTCGGCGTCCTGAACTATGCGATCAGCATCATTGCCAACTTCATAAGTAATATTGCTATTCAGTTGCGAGGCTGCGGTCAGATAAACTTTGCCCCCGACTTCTTTGGATGTGCTGGCTGATATGACACCACTATTGTTGACACTGGCACCAAGCAAAGTCACTACACCACGATCCGCAAAGAGCTTACCTATAGTTTGGGTCAGCTTCGCCTCAAGGTTTAGACTGGAATTATCAACTGTATCATCACCGTTTTGGACTTTGGCTATGCTGAGCTGTTCCGAGGTTGATGCCCCGGCATTAAATTCATCAATAGCTTGAATATGCTCATCAGTAATTTCTACGGCGACCAGCAAATGACTCTCATCACCTGATGGCTGTGACAGATATATTTTTGAGCCAGCGACCAGATTAATTTGCCCCTGCTGTGCATCGATATCACCATGATTGATAACGCTGGCGGGTGCAAAAAAGAACAGACTACCCTCATTCGCAGCAGTTATGCTTGAGCCATTTTGTATCTGAATTACACCGCTGTAAACTTTTTCACTATTTGCTTCAAAAGGTACAAAATCAGCCTGATCCTTGGCATCAATATTATTCATACCATTTGTTATGCTATCGGCTGACATATTCAGTGCACTGGCGGTCAGTGAATTGACGTTCACCACCGATTCCGGGCCAAACAGGAAGCCATGTTGATTAAGTAGAATAAGATTAATTTGCGAATCAAGCTGACCAAATATCTGCGATGCCTGAGTATCAGCAATCCGACCGATGACGCGATGTGTACTGTCACCTAAATATTCGACCTTGGCACTAGCCCCGATGTTATGGCTATCGAAGTTAACCACAGCATCAGATCCTACCGTATAGGTTCTGGTCAGGTTGGTTTCGCTACCTATATTACTCGTTATGGTTCCGGACTCGATGAAATTCGAAGCATGAACAGGCAACGCATCAGTCGCTGGATCTGCATTTACAAAACTAGTAAAGACAACGAACAGGCAACTGAATAAGTGCCATCCATGAATGCTGCTAGGTGAGTGAGTTGTGTTTGTATACGTCATAATAGCAAGCAAATGATTAATATTGACCCGTGATTGTGAAGTGTGTTTCCCAGTCACCCGATGCAACGGCATTTGAGCCCTCCGAGCTGTCTTTCAGTGCTTTTGCAAAATTCAAATTGACACCGAAATAATTAGCAAACACTGCGCGAGCACCTAATCCAGCCCCCATAAGCGACATCCTACTGTCGCGTCCACTCTCGCCTGCTTTGCGATTATGTAGCTTGGCATAATCCACAAAGCCTAGGAATCTCAGACTGGTTATCATGTCTGTACCCAGGACGTTTGCTATCTCAGGTGTTATCAGTTCAGTCTGCATACTGTAGCCGCCATCTGCCAGTTCCTGAGAGGAGAGATAACCGCGTACACTATTGTTACCACCAGCGCTGAATTGCTCATTACCTATAAGTGGATCTGCTGATAGCTGTAGATCCCAACTGGAGTTGAACTCAAAGTTGTTAGCCATGATGTGCCTGAGACTTAAATCTGAATAAAATATCGCAAAGTTACTCTTAGAACCTGCCCGTTTAGCTTCAAATTCATTAGTGCGATTACCGAAGCCCCTTAAGCCGGACTTGAGACTGGCGCCATAGTTATAGCGCGTTGATCCGGAACTCATCATTCCCTTGTAAGCGAATGAAATCGTCGAGTAATCGATCGGTTTATCATCTGTAATACCTGAGCTCAGGAAGGTGCTTTGATCGAAATCCTTGGACTCAAGACCTAGACTGATTTCATGGTAGGAGGACTCTAAATAAAACGGAAATATTGCTGAAAGGCCGTTGATATTACCCTGCCCCAAGACATTGATTCCTCCAACTGTAGCAACATCACTCTCTGAGTGTATGTGGTAAAAACTCAGGCGGCTGTCAGCCCAGGGCAGTGGCATGGAATAATTCATTGAATAGACTTCAACTTCGTCTCTATTCTCAGGTGTCGTTAAATAGTAAAGACCCAAGGAATGTTGGCGTTGGAATAAATTATCATAAGAAAAGTTGATACCCAAACGACTATCGCTAGTATCAGGACTGTTCTGATTATTGTAGTCAAAACCGATTTTTAATGGCAGTTCATCTTTGACTTTCAATTCTATATCGACACCCTCAGCATTTTTGCTCTGCTTGGCAATCGGCATTATGCTGCGGTCACTTGAGGCACGATTGAGCAAGGCCAGTTCCTGTTTAATTTCGTCTATCTTGGGTACTGTGCCCGGTGTTAATGAAGGTATTCGCTCAAGAATTTTCTTGCGCGAGAAATATTTATTGCCCTTGACGCGTACTCGCCCTAATTGCCCCTCGCTCACTGCCAGTGTCACAATTCCGTTATCGACGGATTGTTCAGGAATAGTTACAGATGCAAAGGCATAGCCCATGCTGCGATAGGCCTCTCCCAGTGAATCTTTAGCCGCATTGACAGTATCGAATGTTTTGGCGGGGCCCAGGAATGGATACACCGAGGTTTCGATTTGTTTATTCGATAATACTGTATTACCCGCGATTCTAAACTCCCAGATATCAAATTGGGGTGCCGTTTGATTGCTTGCTGTAGAGGGCAAGCTAAAACCAACCAGAATCAGAACCAACCAGAATTTGAGCAGCAAATTCATGAGTGCAATTTTGTAATACATTTCAGAAAGTTACGCTTTTATTTGAACAAATATGTGGCATCTTTAAACACCGTCCCCTAGACCATGACATAGTGACAGGTGATTTTTACCGGCTCATGACAAAAAAAAGCCCGCTACTAATGTAGCGGGCTTTTTACAGCAATTGCTGCTGTTAAATCAAGTACTAAAGAGGATTACTTGATTTCACCAACGATAGTAGGAATGATTGTGCTTGTATCCTTGTTTGAAGGAATCTTGGTTGGGTAGGCACAGTTGTTCAAACTACCAGTAGTTGACACTGAATAGTTGTTAACTGGGCTTGCCTGATACTCAGATTCTGTTAAGCCAGAGCCATAAGTAGCGAGTGGAAGTGTGTTGCCTGCTTTATCACCCGAAGCCATCGGACCGCCTTGACCAAACCCGTGGACAAAGTCTGACTGAACAGCTGCAATGACTGTTGCGTTACCAGCTTTGTTGAAGATGTTCTCAACACAGAACTCTGGTGCGCCACCTGATGTCTCATCACCAGATCGTACGTTACCTGATAGCGAACTGAAGTAAGGATGATGACCTGTAGTCACGTTCAATGATGTTGGTAAAACACCATCAATCTTAACGTGAGCATACCCGGCACGACCATTAGCAATTGTAGACTGAGTATATGGAACTTTTTCTGTTGAGTTGATACCGATTGCCCATACGTTTTGTACTGTGGCGTTAGTAACACACTCAGATACATCAGATGAACCCGAGTTCGCATAGACACGCTGATTTAATGCTGAACCCAAGAAGTTGGCTTTCTTACCATCAGCACCATCTGATGTATTGTCACCACCCGTACCCGCTGTGTAACCATCACCAGTCAAATCACCACCTTTCATTTGCAAACCACCTGCTTCACAGCGTTGGCGAAGGAACTTAGCTTCATATGAGGCTTGTGTACCTGAAGATGATTTACGACGACACAGGTAAACATACTTGTCGCCGTGGACTGCGTTAGCCGCAGGGATAGCTGTGACTGCGTTATTCGCACCAGCTGTTGAACCCTGTAAGGTTGATGTCGCAGATACTGCACCTGTAACATCTTTTCCAGCTGTGAAGGCAGTGACTGTAGACAAGTCTTCAATTGCATCACCCGACTCATCCAGAAGCTCCTCTGTGTAGAAGATATCACCGGTGAAAATACTACGAATATCTGAAGTTCGCAGACTTGGCACACATGCTGGTTCACGCGCTACACCATCAGCATCACCATCAGTAGTATCGTAACCTGAAGCTGACGGCAGACAATCGCCACTTAACTGGGCGAACTGTAATGCGTAGTATAATGGAATTGAGACTGGCAAACCCCACGGAATATCAAAAACTGAGACAGAGGAGAATACCGATGGATCAGTAACATCCAGGAATAGGGCTGGCTCAACATCGGCCACACCACAGTCTGCCAAGACAGCAGTATCTTCAACAGCAGAACTGAAACCATCATGATGGATGTAAGCACCATTTGTTCCTGATGCAGCACTAACTGTTGTGGTAATAGTACCTACCCCTGTGAATGCAGCAGAAGTTGAATCTTCGTCTGTGTTACTGTCGAACGCAGTTGTAATTATTTCTAGATCAGCGAAAGTCAGCGCACTACCAGCGAGAATAGATGAGGTACCATCACCAGAACCTTGAGCTACTTTTTGTACGCAAAGTGGAGTAGAGGTGCTCGCTGTTCGCGTAGTGCCACCCGCATC
>MDTB01006494.1_pt1 | contig 10179 bp, 7 predicted proteins | sample 811161 | NCBI WGS metagenome assembly MDTB01 (sample SAMN05326650, study PRJNA326480) | marine metagenome | isolation source: seawater | place: Mediterranean Sea | collected 2009
AGATCTTAAAGACGAAGATTACAAATCTTTTTATAGAGAATTATACCCCATGCAGTTTGAGGAACCTCTTTTCAATATACACCTCAACGTTGATTACCCTTTTAATCTAACTGGAATACTCTATTTTCCGAAAATTCAAAACGATCTTAATATTCAAAAAGACAGAATTCAACTTTACCAAAATCAAGTTTTTGTAACTGATAATGTGGAAGGTATAGTTCCCGAATTTCTAACTATGCTTAGAGGAGTAATAGACTCACCGGATATACCCCTAAATGTTTCCAGAAGTTACCTTCAAGCAGACGGTGCTGTTAAAAAAATAAGCAACTATATAACTAGGAAGGTTGCAGATAAGCTTAATTCACTATTTAAAAAGGACCGAAAGGTTTTTGAAGAAAAATGGAATGATATTAAGGTCGTTATTGAATATGGCTTACTTACAGAAGAAAAGTTCTATGAAAAAGCAAACAGTTTTATGCTCTACCCGACTACTGAGGGGGAATATCTTACTTATGACGAACTTAATGCTGCGGTCAAAGATAATCAGACAGATAAAGATGGAAAACTAATTTTTCTATATGCATCTAATATTGAGGAACAACACAGCTATATCGAAACTGCAAAAGACAAGGGATATAAGGTGCTTTTATTAGATTCTCCTATAATCGCTCATTTAATACAAAAGCTAGAAGGGGATAAAGAAAAGATTGCTTTCGCAAGAGTGGACGGCGATGCAGTAGAAAATCTTATTAAAAAAGAAGAAGCTACTGTCTCAAAACTATCGGACGATGAAAAAGATACTTTAAAACCATTAATTGAAGCGGTAGTCCCCGGTGATAAATATACCATTCAGATGGAAGCGATGGATAGTGGTAATTTACCATTTGTAATTACTCAACCTGAATTTATGAGACGTATGAAGGAAATGCAACAAAATGGTGGAGGAATGATGGGTGGTTTCCCTGAAATGTTTACATTATTAGTAAATACTAACCATGAATTAGTTGGACAAATATTAAATACCAAAACCACAAAAAAACGAGAACGATTGATTCAACAATCTCTTGATTTGGCTCGCCTCTCTCAAAACTTATTGAAAGGTGAAGCCCTAACTACTTTTATAAAGCGATCGGTGGACCTAATTAAGTAGATTAAATTAATTCTCATTTCAATCCTCTATTATAAAAAATAGAGGATTTTTATTTTTAATCACAAACGAGTGAAATTTTTTACCTTAAAGAAAAAAATCTAATTTTAAGTATGAAAAAAATTATAACTCCTACTTCTAATTTACAGCCCGATCTTCCTGATGCTAAAATGCGTTATTACCAAAAGTTTTTATCTAATGAGGAATCTAATTATTTTTTCGATACTTTTTTGTCCAATATTCCCTGGCAACAGGGTGAGGTTAAGGTGTTTGGTAAGATCTATGCCCAACCGCGTTTGACTTCCTTGCACAGTAAAACCTTGAGTTCCTATACATATGCTGGTTTAACACTCCAGCCTCAACCTATGACTATTGAATTATTATATCTTTTGGAAAGGGTAGAGAACGTTTGCAATAATGAGTTTAACTGTGTTTTACTGAACCTTTACCGTAATGGTTCAGACAGCAATGGTTGGCATGCAGACAACGAAAAAGAACTGGGTGTTCACCCGCAAATTGCTTCAATTAGTTTTGGATCAAATCGTTTTTTTAATTTTAAACACCGCAGTATTAAAAGTGAAAATTATAAAATAGAACTCCACCACGGTAGTTTGTTACTTATGGAGGGACCAATGCAGGAATACTGGTTACATCAGATTCCAAAAACCAAAAAAGCCCTTTCTCCGCGCATTAATTTGACTTTTAGAAAAGTTGCTTAAATATTACATTTAGTATTCTTGTTAAGTGCAATCCATAGATACAATTACTTTTTGACCGAATTAAAATATTCGTGACTGAAGGAATTTCCTAGTTTTCTAATGGGGCTAATATTTTCAAAAATACCTTGAGCTTAGGCATGTGTCCTCTAAACCAAATACTGCAATAGATTTTCAGAGGTCATTTACCAAATTCCCGTCAGGGGTTTTTTTTAGATGCCTTACACTTCTTGTCAAAGGGAGTAAATTCATGATAAAATGTTAATTTTTATAAAAAGCTAAATTGGATTACCTTTAAAAGAATTTTGAAATAAAAATTAAACCAATTCTTATAAAATATTGAAAGAAATCTTATTTTTTTGTCATATTATTTCCCTTACAGTTCTGATAGGTTGTAAATCAGATTCCAAACCAAGCGGTTTGATGATGCATTTAAATGGAAAAGTTGATGGATTAAGAAAGGGTACATTGTTTTTACAAAAAATATTAGACTCGACCCTTGTTGATGTTGACTCGCTGGTGATCAATGGTAAACCTGAATTTGAATTTAAAACAGAAATAGAAAGTCCAGAGATATATTATCTCTACTTAAATAAAGATGACGGAGATTCTCTAAATGACCGTATAATGTTCTTTGCCGAAAAAGGTGAAATTACCATTAATACACTTCTAAAAACCTTTGAGAGTAGTGCAAAGGTTAGCGGCTCTGAAAATCAAGAATTATTACAAGAATACCGAAAAATAGCTCAGCAATTTAATTCAAAAAACCTTGAATATATCAAAGCTTATATAAGTGCTGCTAATTCAAGTAATGATTCTAATTCGGTAGACTCAATTCAAAAAGCAATGGACAACTTACTAAAAAGGCGCTACCTCTATGCCCTAAACTTTGCAAGTACTAATGGTGATAAGGTTATAGCTCCATATATTGCATTAACAGAAGTTTCAGACGCTAACATTAAGTTCCTTGATACTGTAGCATCAAAATTAACTGAAGAAGTTAAAGGATCTAAATATGGTAAAACATTAATTAATTTGATATCTAAGCGAAAAGATTTAGAATTTAGAGAATAATCAACTAAGTTTAGACAAACTATCGTTTAGCTCAACAATAGCAGAGTTTAAATCTTCTTTAATTATTTTAAATCCATTGTTTTTACGCTCTTTTCTGTTTTTATGTATTTTTATAATCAAACCATCAAAAACTGAAATAGCTTTATCTATAATTAGGTCACTCTTCTTAAGGTCAGCGTCTGGATTGGAAAGTTGCCAAGTATAAACATCTTCAATTATTTCTCCAATACTGTTATTAATTTCTTTTTTTAAAAATTTTATACTTGGCATAATTTGAGTTTTATGATTGGGCAAAGATTAGCCACTGTATTTAACAAAATTTCTGGGGGTTTCATAAAGAATAATTTCTAAAGTTTTTCCCTTATCTAAGTGTGGGGCTAATTTATTGTAAATTACAATTGCAATATTTTCAGCCGAGGGAATTAAATCTTTAAACTCAGGTACTTGAATATTAAGATTTTTGTGATCGAATACGTCTTCTACCTCAGTCTTAATTAAATCCTTTAAATCCTTGAGATCCATAACCATTCCAGTAATAGGGTCAACATTACCGGTAACATTGACAAACAACTCATAATTGTGTCCATGATAATATTCATTAGAACATTTTCCGAAAACGGACTCATTCTTTTTTTTGTCCCAAGACTTAACATAAAGTCTATGTGCAGCGTTGAAATGTGCTTTTCTACAAACAGTTACTCTCATGAGGTTTTTTGGTTTAGAATATGTTTATAAAATCGATCAAAAATTATGGCAAACCAAACAGTGTAATTTTTTGGATTTTGTTTCAGATCTTTTTCTATTTCATCCAAAGGCATCCAATTAAAAGCTGCAACCTCCTCTAAATTTATCTTAGGATTATCACTACTGTAGCCAATTAAAACATGGTCCAATTCATGTTCTGTAAGTCCATTATCAAAAGTAGCCTTGTAAATAAAGGAGAATAATTCGGTTAAAGGAACTTTAATACCCATTTCTTCCACTAAACGCCTAGAACCTGCATCTAATGTTGCCTCTCCATCTCGCTGGTGGCTGCAACAGGTATTAGTCCATAGGCCTGGTGAATGATATTTGTCAAATGCCCGCTGCTGAAGAAGTAATTCATGATTTTTATTAATAATGAAAACCGAAAAGGCGCGGTGAAGAACAGCTGTGGAATGGGCCTCTATTTTTTCCATAGTACCAATCCGACGATCATCTTGATCCACTAACACAACTAATTCTTTATCCATTATTAGTTCAAAATTACCTAATAAAAACCATAAAACCTATCGACAAATTTTAGTAGAGTTATTTAATTATAATATTTTTACCCAAATTTAATTTATGGAATTCCTTAAGGAAATTCAAAAACGTCGAACATTTGGAATTATTTCTCATCCCGATGCGGGAAAAACAACTTTAACCGAAAAGTTATTGCTATATGGAGGAGCTATTAACGAGGCTGGAGCTGTTAAATCGAACAAGATAAAAAAAGGTGCAACGAGCGATTTCATGGAAATTGAACGACAAAGAGGTATTTCTGTTGCTACTTCAGTTTTGGCATTCAATTATCAAAATAAAAAAATAAATATACTTGATACCCCTGGACATAGGGATTTCGCTGAGGATACTTTTAGAACACTCACGGCAGTGGATAGTGTGATTGTTGTAATTGATGTTGCCAAAGGAGTGGAAGAACAAACTGAAAAATTAGTGGAAGTTTGCCGTATGCGTAAAATTCCAATGATAGTTTTTATCAATAAACTAGATCGAGAAGGGAAAGATGCTTTTGATTTACTAGACGAATTGGAAATAAAACTTGGCCTTAAGTTAAGTCCACTAAGTTTTCCAATTGGAATGGGATATGATTTTAAAGGGATTTATAACCTTTGGAAAAAAAATATCAAAATCTTTGAATCTTCCAATAAACAAAAAATAGCAGAGGCATTTAATTATGATACGCTGGAAAATGATACCTTAAAAAAGACAATAGGAGATACTGCAATATTTGAATTAAAAGAGTCGCTAGAATTGGTAAGTGGAGTTTACCCAAAATTCAACAAAAAAGAATATTTAAATGGTGATTTACAACCTGTTTTTTTTGGGTCTGCTCTAAATAATTTTGGAGTACAAGAATTACTCGATTGCTTTATTGAGATTGCCCCGCCTCCTCTTCCTAAATTTACTGACAAACGACTAATCCATCCTGAGGAAAAGGACTTTTCGGGTTTTGTTTTTAAAATTCATGCCAATATGGACCCAAACCATCGCGACCGTTTAGCATTTATAAAAATTGTTTCAGGAGAATTTAGACGAAATACTCCCTACTTTCATGTAAGGCATAAGAAAAAGCTAAAATTTTCAAGCCCTAATGCCTTTTTTGCTGAAAAGAAAAAAGTAGTTGACATATCCTATCCCGGAGATATTGTGGGTCTTCATGACACAGGTAATTTCAAAATTGGAGATACATTGACATCAGGTGAGGAAATTCAATACAAAGGAATTCCTAATTTTTCACCTGAACATTTTAGGTTCATTAACAATGCCGACCCAATGAAAGCAAAGCAACTTGGCAAGGGTATTAATCAGTTGATGGATGAGGGAGTAGCCCAACTTTTTACACTCAATCTAAATGGAAGAAAAGTAATTGGAACTGTAGGAATTCTTCAATTTGAAGTTATTCAATATCGTCTAGAACATGAGTATGGAGCTAAATGTACATTTGAAAACCTAAGTGTGTATAAGGCCTGTTGGATAAGTGTTGCTAATAAAGAAAATAAAAATTATCAAAACTTTTTAAAAGTGAAGAAAAAGTTTTTGGCAGACGACAAAAAAGGTCAATTAATTTATTTGGCTGACTCAGCTTTTTCACTTCAAATGGCACAACAAAAATACCCAGAAATAAACTTTCATTTTACATCAGAATTCTAAATAATCTAATGGCTAACTAGAATTTGCGATTTATGCCTCACCAGTTGGACCAAAGTTTAGAGGTATAGTTGGATGTTCCTTAGAACTTATCTCACCATGAGTCTCTTCATAACGACTTACATTATCAGCCAACGCACTTTGGAACCTTTTAGCATGCTCAGGGGTCAAAATAATTCTTGACCGAACTTTTGCCTTTGGATTTCCAGGCATTATAACAACAAAATCCACGACAAACTCGGATGGAGAATGATTAATAACAGCAAGATTTGAGTATATGCCTTGCGAAGTAGAATCATCTAATTCGATATTTATTTTTTGCTCTTTAGAATCTTTTTTATCACTCATTATTAGAAGTTTACTTCCTCCTCTTCTCTGTCAATTAATAGGCTGCTATACTCATCCTTTGAACCTACAATAATATCATCAAATTCTCTAGAACCAGTTCCAGCAGGAATTTTATGTCCAACAATGACATTTTCCTTTAATCCTTCGAGTGAATCAATCTTACCATTTACAGCTGCCTCATTCAATACTTTAGTGGTCTCTTGAAAAGAAGCCGCAGAAATAAATGACTTTGTCTGTAAAGAAGCCCTTGTAATGCCTTGTAATTCCGGTGTAGCAGTTGCTGCTATGGCATCTCGAGCTACAACAATAGCTTTATCATCTCGAAGTAATAGTGAATTTTCATCTCTTAATTGACGAGCAGAAATCATTTGTCCAGCGTTGAGATTATCGGATGAGCCAACCTCTTCAACAATTTTCTTTCCATACAGACTATCGTTTTCCTTTATAAAGTCAATTTTATAAACCAATTGTCCCTCTAGGAAGATCGAGTCTCCTGGATCTTGGATTTTAACTTTACGCATCATTTGGCGAACGACCACTTCAAAGTGCTTATCATTAATCTTCACGCCTTGGAGTCGATAGACTTCCTGAACTTCGTTTACTAAGTATTGTTGAACAGCAGATGGACCCTTTATCTTGAGTATATCTGTTGGAGTAATTGAGCCATCAGATAATGGCATTCCAGCCTTAACAAAATCATTTTCCTGAACTAAAATCTGGTTGGATAATTTAACCAAATATTTTTTCACATCCCCATATTTAGACTCTACAATAATTTCACGGTTACCTCTTTTTATTTTTCCAAAAGAAACTACTCCATCAATCTCGGATACTACAGCAGGGTTTGAGGGGTTTCTAGCTTCGAATAGCTCTGTAACTCGAGGAAGACCTCCAGTTATATCTCCTGACTTAGCAGATTTTCTTGGTATCTTAACCAAAGTTTTACCTTCTTTTATGGTTTCGCCATCATTAACGATTAAATGAGCCCCTACTGGAAGGTTGTAAGACCTTAGAGTATTACCTTTCGCATCATTAATATGAAGTGTTGGGATTAATTTTTTATTTCTCGACTCTGAAATAACCTTTTCTTGAAAACCTGTTTGTTCATCAATTTCAACTTGATAGGTCACTCCTTGGTCAATATTTTCAAAACTTATTTTTCCTGTAAATTCAGATACAATCACTCCATTAAATGGATCCCACTGACAAATAATGTCTCCCTTCTTAATCTTTGCACTATTTTTGACAAAAATTGAAGATCCATAGGGAATATTATGTGTATTTAATACATTTTTGGTGTTAGAATCTACCAGTTTCAATTCAGCTGTTCTGGAAATAACTATACTAGCTACATTTCCCTCTGAGTCTTGGCCTTTAACCGTTTTTAAATCCTCTATTTCAGCAACTCCATCAAATTTAGCAACTAATCGATTTTCCTCGGAAATATTACCTGCAACCCCACCCACATGGAAAGTCCTCAATGTCAACTGAGTTCCTGGCTCTCCAATAGACTGAGCAGCAACTACACCAACGGCCTCACCTTTCTGAACCATTTTTCCAGTTGATAGATTCCTTCCATAACACATGACACAAATTCCTTTTAGAGCCTCACATGTAAGAGGGGATCGAACTTCTACACTATTTATAGGAGCCTTTTCTATTTTCTTAATCAGTTCCTCTGTAAATTCAATACCTACTTCAGCTAATATTTCATCCGTTCTTGGATCAACAACAGAATTTAGGGAAACTCTTCCAAGTATTCGCTCTCCCAGGGTTTCTACAACCTCTTCATTTTTCTTTAAAGCCTTAACCTCTATTCCTCTTAAGGTTCCACAGTCCTCCTCATTTACAATAACATCTTGAGAAACATCAACCAACCTTCGGGTCAAGTAACCCGCATCAGCCGTTTTTAGAGCAGTATCAGCCAATCCTTTTCGGGCACCATGGGTGGATATAAAATATTCCAAAATAGAGAGTCCTTCTTTAAAATTAGATAGGATTGGATTTTCGATAATCTCGCCACCTCCAACATTAGATTTTTTTGGCTTTGCCATCAAACCTCTCATCCCAGTTAGCTGACGAATTTGTTCTTTCGATCCTCTTGCTCCAGAATCCAACATCATAAATACTGAGTTAAACCCTTGTTGATCCTCGCTAATTCGCTTCATTGCCATTTCAGTAAGTTTAGCATTTGTAGAAGTCCAAACATCTATAACCTGATTATAACGTTCATTATTAGTTATCAATCCCATATTATAATTACCAGTAATTCCCTCAACCTGACTATTAGCGTCTCCAATCATTTCAATTTTTTCAGGGGGAATTATTATGTCACCCAAACTAAATGATAGGCCACCTCTGAAAGCAAATTTGTAACCCATATCCTTTATTTCATCAAGGAAAGTAGCAGTCTCTGGAACACTTGTCAATTTTAAGATTTGACCAATAATCTCTCTTAAATTCTTTTTAGTCAAAACTTCATTAAAGTAACCTGCATTTTCAGGGACTACCTCATTAAAAAGTACGCGTCCAACAGTAGAATCAATTATCTTATAAACCAATTCTCCCTCCTCATTGAAGTCTTTGGCTCTAATTTTAATCATAGCATTTAGATCTACTCTTTTTTCATTATATGCTATGTGAACCTCCTCAACAGAATAAAAAGTCAAGCCTTCTCCTTTTTGAATAAGCTCAGGCGATGATTTTCTTGCTTTAGTCATATAATATAAGCCTAGGACCATGTCCTGAGACGGAACAGTAATTGGAGATCCATTGGCAGGGTTTAGAATATTATGTGAAGCCAACATTAATAGCTGAGATTCTAGTATTGCCTCAGGTCCAAGAGGCAAGTGGACTGCCATCTGGTCGCCGTCAAAGTCAGCATTAAATGCAGTACAAACTAGTGGATGTAATTGAATAGCTTTCCCTTCAATAAGCTTAGGTTGAAAAGCTTGAATACCTAATCTGTGAAGAGTAGGGGCACGATTTAATAGAACGGGATGACCTTTTAAAACATTTTCAAGAATATCCCATACAACAGGTTCTTTTCTGTCGATGATTTTTTTAGCGGATTTAACTGTTTTAACGATACCTCTTTCGATTAGTTTTCGAATTATAAATGGCTTGTAGAGCTCAGCCGCCATACCTTTAGGTAAACCACATTCAAAAAGTTTCAATTCAGGTCCAACAACAATTACCGACCGGGCTGAATAGTCAACCCTTTTGCCAAGTAAATTTTGACGGAAACGACCTTGTTTTCCCTTTAAGGAGTCTGATAAGGATTTTAATGGTCGATTAGAATCCGTTTTCACAGCAGAAGATTTTCTAGTATTGTCAAAAAGCGAATCAACTGACTCCTGAAGCATCCGTTTTTCATTTCTCAAAATCACCTCTGGTGCTTTTATTTCGACAAGTCTTTTTAAACGATTATTTCTAATTATAACTCTTCTGTAAAGGTCATTTAAGTCAGAAGTTGCAAAGCGTCCACCATCTAATGGTACTAAGGGTCTTAATTCTGGAGGAATGACAGGAATCACTTTTAGGATCATCCATTCTGGTAAATTTTCTCTATTTTCATTAGATTCTTTTAAAGCCTCAACTACTTGGAGTCTTTTTAAAGCTTCCGTTTTTCTTTGTTTTGAGGTTTCATTGTTAGCTTTATTTCTCAATTCAAAGGATAAAGCCTTTAAATCAATTCTGGAAAGCAACTCAATCAAACACTCCGCTCCCATCTTGGCAATAAATTTTTCAGGATCAGTGTCCTCAAGAAACTGATTTTCAATTGGCAATTGCTCCATTATATTTAAATATTCTTCCTCGGTCAAGAAATCCATCTTTTGGATGGGATCACCTTCAGGGTTTTTAGTGTTCCCAGGCTGAATAACTACATAACGCTCATAATAAATTATCATGTCTAACTTTTTGGAAGGTAATCCAAGTAAGTATCCAATCTTGTTAGGTAATGATCTAAAGTACCATATGTGA
>MDTB01057033.1_pt1 | contig 10179 bp, 9 predicted proteins | sample 811161 | NCBI WGS metagenome assembly MDTB01 (sample SAMN05326650, study PRJNA326480) | marine metagenome | isolation source: seawater | place: Mediterranean Sea | collected 2009
GTAAAAGAAATAATTTTAATTTTATTAAAAGTAGGGATTTTCAAAAATAAATTTTTTAATAATATATTTATTCAATTATTAAACTTTTCAGGTGAAAATATGTATTATTTAAAACAAAAAGACAAGGAAATGATATTGAATAGAATTAGGGATTTTAAAAATGCTAATAATAACATTAATTTCAATTTAGATAATGACCTAAAAAAAATTTCACATGAGATTAAAGAAACAGGTATTTGTTCTGACTTAAATATAAATGTAAATGATGATGATGTAAAAGAAGTGGTTGATTATTTTGAAAAAAAACATTTTTATGATAGTCACACTCCACACAAAGAGAATAGAAAAATTTTTGGAGACAAACCATCGGGAGCATATATTAGTTATGATAATAATACCCAACTTAACTGCACACCATTATTAAAACTTTGCTTGAATGATCAAATTATTAAAATTGCATTCTCATATCTAGGATGTATGCCAAGATTATTCTCTGTAAATACCTTTAAAACATTTCCTAATCAAAAAGCGTTTACACATGGTTTCCATAGGGATTTAGATGATTTTCTTTGGCTTACAGTCTTCGTATATTGGACCGATACATTTGAAAATGATGGAGCATTCGAACAAATAAAATATACTCATTGTGAGAATAAAGAATTACAGAAAATCAGAAATAATAACTTTAATGGTATCAATTATGATAAATTTTATAATGATACAATGGGATATACTGACAAAAGTTACGATGAGTTTATCAGATTGTTTGGAAAAAAGAATATTCTTAGAGTCTATGGCAAAAGAGGAAAAGTAGTTGCGGCAGATACAGCTGGTTTACATCGAGGTACAAGTGTAAAAAATGACAGGTTAGTTACTTGGATTAGATATGGAGTTACTGGTTCAAGGCAAAAAAATTACTCATATGAAAAAAATGTAGATTTGACTCCAAGGAATAAAATTATACTTGATCAATCAAATTTTAAGAGTGTCTTAGAAGATATTTTATAGTCGAAATTGTGAAAAAAAATAAGAAAATATTAATTACTGGTGCAACTGGCTTTATTGGGTCATATATCACTGAGTTGTTTGTAAAAAAAGGATTTAAAGTAAAAGCTTTTGACAGGTATAACCCAAACTATCAACTGAACTGTCTTGAAAAATCATTTTACAAAAAGGATATTGAGTTTATTTTCGGAGATATTAGAGATTATGACTCTGTAAATAAGGCTGCCAAAGGTCAAGATATAATAATTCATCTGGCAGCATTAATTGGTATTCCCTATTCTTATTCATCCCCTATCGCTTATGTTAAAACAAATGTTGAGGGCACATATAATATTTTAGAATGTGCAAAAACCCATAATATAAGTGAAATTTTAGTCACATCAACAAGTGAAAATTACGGAACAGCTCAATATGTTCCTATAGATGAGAAGCACCCGCTAGTTGCGCAATCACCTTATGCAGCTTCAAAAATATCTGCTGATCAACTCGCCTTAAGTTATTATAATTCATTTAATTTACCAATAAAAATTGTGAGACCCTTCAATAATTTTGGGCCCCGACAATCCCCTAGAGCTGTTATACCTACAATAATAAACCAAGCCATTAATAGTAAATTTATTAAGCTTGGCAACATAAAACCTAAAAGAGATTATGTTTACGTTGAGGATACAGCTGAGGCTTTTTATCAAATTTTATTAAAGAAAAAATTTTTTGGTAAAGTTGTAAATGTAGGAACAGGCCAAGAACACTCAATAAAAAGTATTGTTCAATCAATTCAAAAAATATTAGGTACAAATAAAAAAGTTTTGATTGATAAAAGTAGGGTTAGACATAAATTTACTGAGGTAGATAGATTAAAATGTAATAATAATTTTTTAAAGAAAAATACTAGCTGGAAAACATCTGACAGTTTTAATAATCATCTTAAAAAAACTATCAAGTGGTTTCAAGCAAATAATAATAAAGAATTATCCAAGATTTATAATATTTAATGATTAGACTAGTAGTAATTGGTGCGGGAATTATTTGCCAAGAACACCTTAAAACGATTAACTCAATTAATAAATTTAAAATTGTAGGTATCTCTTCTAGAACTTCAAGAAAAGCAAATTTTTTAGCAAAAAAATTTAGAATTAAAAAAGTTTATAAATCAATAGACAACATGATTTCAAAGGAAAGGCCAGATGCAATTGCTGTATTTGTGAGTGCAGAAAATATGTACAAAGTTTTAAGAAAAGTTATTAAATATAAAACCACCTTTTTTTTTGAAAAACCTGCCGCTTTAAATTATAGACAAACCAAAAATCTTCAATTAATGGCGAGTAAATTTAAAGTAAAAAATATGGTTGGTCTTAATAGAAGATTTTATTCCGTTTTCAAAAAGGGGAAAGATTTTTTAGAGAAAAACGGAGGGGTCAAGGCTTTTTTGATAGAGGGGCATGAGAGGTTTTGGAAAATTAAAAATAAAGTAAATAAACAAGTTTATAAAAATTGGATTTATGCTAACGGAATTCATACGATTGATCTGATAAGATTTTTTGGTGGGGAATTTAAAGAGTTTACATCTTTTTGTAATAATCACGGAATTTATAAAAATATTACAATTTCATTAAAGTTTAAAAATAAATTAATTGGTACCTATATTTCAAACTGGGGCTCCCCTGGAGGTTGGTCTGTGAGTCTTTATGGAAACCGCCACACAATTATTTATAAACCTTTAGAGCATGGAGTAATAATTGATCGTAAATTTAATACAAAAAAAATTAGGGTAGATAAAAAAGATGTAAGATTTAAAACTGGATTTTATCAACAAATGAAATGCTTTGAAAGATTGGTATTAACTGGAAAATTAGTAAAGCCCGCTCAAAGCCTTAATGAACTCATTCTAAGTGTAAATTTAATAAAGAAAATTTGATACTAATGAAAAATAATAGAACTTTTATAATTGCAGAGGCAGGAGTAAATCATAATGGAAGTTTAAATAAATCTTTCAAAATGGTTGATGTTGCAAAAAGAGCAGGAGCAGACGCTGTAAAGTTTCAGTCATTTAAAACTTCCAATATTTCAACAACGAAAGCTTCCTTGGCTAACTACCAAAAAAACAAATTATTTAGAAATCAATATGCATTATTAAAAAAATTAGAGCTATCCTTTAAAAAGCAAAAAAAAATTAAACAATACTGTGCAAAAAAAAATATAATCTTTTTATCAAGTGCTTTTGATATCGATAGTTTAAAATTCTTAAGATCCTTAAAATTAAAAATTTTTAAAGTTCCATCAGGGGAAATAACAAATTTTCCTTATTTAGTAGAATTAGGAAAATATAAAAAAAAAATTCTACTCTCAACTGGGGCCTCAGAAATAAAAGATATTAAATTTGCAATAAAAACCTTAACTACAAATGGTACAAAAAAAAAAAATATTGTTTTACTACACTGCAACAGTGACTACCCAACACCTTTTAAAGATACGAATTTAAATAGCATTAATTTTTTACGATCAAAATTTAATATCAAAGTCGGTTTTTCTGACCACACATTAGGTACCGAAGCTTCTATTGGAGCAGTTACAATGGGTGCTCAGGTGATCGAAAAACACTTTACTTTAAACAAAAATCTTCAAGGTCCTGACCACAAAGCGAGCATAGATGAGAAACAATTAGTAAATATGATTAAAAGTATAAGAAATATTGAAATTGCGCTGGGAAAAAAAAAAAATTTATAACTCCAAGTGAAAAAAAAAATAAAAATAAAATTAGAAAGTCAATTGTTGCAAATAAATTTATAAGACGGAAAGATAAATTTACTGTTCAAAATATTACATGTAAAAGACCTGGAAATGGAATATCACCAATATTTTGGAAAAAAGTATTAGGAAAACAAGCTAAAAAAAATTTTAAAAAAGATGAACTTATAAAATTATGAAAAAAAAAATTTTTCTAATATCAACTTCTCGAGCAGAATATGGTCTTACAAAAAATATCTTGTTAGAAAAAAAAAAATTTAAAAAAATAGATTTAAAATTAATTATATCTGGGACCCACCTATCAAATTTTTTTGGAAATACTGTTAAAGAGATAAGAAATGATAATATTAAAATTTATAAATTTATAAATTTAAATAAAAAAAAAATCAACTTCCAAAATGTAGAAAAAATCTTTTCAAAGACATTGATTAAATTTTCTAACTTTTTAAAAATCCAAAAACCAGATGCAGTAATATTGCTCGGAGATAGATATGAAACATTTGCTGTAGCTCTAGCATGTGTTTTGAATAAAATTACAATTTTTCATATACAAGGAGGAGAAGTAACTGAGGGCTCGATTGATAACATTTTCAGAAATTTTATTTCTCAAATGTCAAAATATCATTTTGTAACAAATAAAATATCCAAGAATAATATTATCAAAATGGGTGAAAGTCCTAAAAATGTTTTCATTGTTGGAAGTTTATTTTTGGATAATTTGAAAAGAGGAAATTTTTTACCAAAAAAACAAATAGAGAAAAAATTTAAATTTAATTTTTTAAATAAAAATGTTTTGGTAACTTTACATCCTGAGACAAAGGGAAAAATATCACCAGGCAAACAAATTAAGATTCTTCTCGATGTTCTTAAAAATTTTAAAGATACTTTATTCATTTTTACTTATCCAAATCAAGATAAAGGACATGAAATTATAGTTAGGGAGATAACAAAGTTTGTTAAAAAAAATAAAAATGCGATTTTAGTAAAATCCTTCGGTCAATCTTTTTTCCACTCATGTTTAAAACAGGTTGACTGCATAATTGGTAACTCATCAAGTGGCGTTATTGAGATGCCATATTTTAATAAATTTTCAATAAACATTGGAAATAGACAGAAAGGTAGACCAATGGCAAGAAGTATATTTTCAGTTCCTTATAATAAAAATTTAATTTTTCAAGCTTTAGATAAAATTGACAAAGGTATTAAAAATTTAACCAATAAGAATTTTTTATACGGTTCAAATCAAGTTGCAGATAAAATGTTAAGAATAATAAACAATAAATTAATTAAAAATTTATGAAAAAAAATAAAAAAATAAATAAACTTCTTGTAGTAAATCCTGATTACAAAATCTATTCTGTTTATAAACAAATTAAAAAAAGTGGTTTTAGAACATTAGCGGTTATCAACCAAAATGAAAAACTTCTTGGAACTATTTCTGATGGGGATATAAGAAGTTTTCTTCTACGTGGTGGAAAAACAAATAGTAGTATTAAAAATATTTTTAATAAAAAACCAAAAGTATATTTCAATAATAATTACAATATTAATAATATAAGAAAACAAGTTATAAAATATCAATATGGAATAGTTCCGCTTATTGACAAAAAAAAAAAATTAATAAAAATTTTTACCTGGGATGATGTTTTCAAAAATAATTTGAAGAAAAAAAATAGTTCATTAAATATTGATATAGTTATAATGGCTGGTGGAGAAGGAACAAGATTAAAACCTTACACAAATGTTTTACCAAAACCCTTGGTGCCTTTAAAGGAAAGACCTATTATTGATCATATTATTAGTTCTTTCGCCCAGAATGGATTTAAAAAGTTTCATATCACAATAAATTATAAATCAAAAATTATTAAATCATATTTTCAAGAGAGAGATCAAAATTATAAAATAAATCTTCATGAAGAAAAAAATCCTCTTGGAACTGTAGGTGCAGTAAAATCTTTTGAAAAAAATTTAAGCAATAATTTTGTACTTACAAATTGTGATACTGTTTTTAAAACAGATTTTCGAAAAATATATGATTTTCATATTAAAAATAAGTTTATGTTAACATTAGTTGTATCACCAGAAGATTTTAATTTTCCATATGGTTCTTGTAAAATTGACAAGAATAAAAATTTAATTTCTATAGAAGAAAAACCAAAGTTAAAACTTTTTGCAAATACAGGATTGTATATCCTCAATAAAGATATTGTAAAACTAATACCAAAAAATCGATATTTTAATATTACAGATCTTATATCTTCCTGTAAAAAAAATGATTTTAAAGTTGGAACATTTGAAATTAAAAATAAAGAATGGTTAGATATTGGCCATATAAAAGATTTCAACAACGCATTAAACGAAATTTAATAAAATTTAAATGAAAATACTTTGTACCATTTGTGCAAGAGGAAATTCTAAAGGAATTGCAAACAAAGCTTTAAAAAAAATAAATAATTTACCTTTGATAGGTATAACAATTAAACAAGCTATCGCCTCTAAAGTATTTGATGAAATAGTTGTTTCTACAGATTCAAAAAAGATACAAAAAATTGCAAAGCAATATGGAGCTAAAACATGGTTTTTGAGGCCAGCCTCCTTATCTAATGATTATGCATCAAAGATTCTTGCGATAAGACACGCTTTATTATCATCGGAAAAATATTTTCAAACCAAATTTAATATTTGTGTTGATTTAGATATCACTTCACCTTTAAGAACTGTAAAAGATATTCGGAAATCAATTAAAATTTTTAGACAAAAAAAATCAAATAATTTATTTTCTGTTTGTGAAGCAAAAAAAAATCCTTATTTCAATATGGTTGAGATGAAAAACAAAAAAATTACACTCATAAAAAAGATTAAAAAAAATAAGACTAAAAAAAAAGAGCACCAAACACCATCGAGAAGATGGAGTTCATTTGTGAGAAGGCAGTCATCGCCAAGAGTGTTTGAAATGAATGCAGCGATATATATTTGGAATAGATTAAGACTAATTAATTCTGATACTTTATTTTTTAAAGATACATCTGTGTATATAATGCCGCAAAATAGATCCATAGATATAGACACAATAAATGATTTAAATTTAGTCAAAAAAATTATAGGAAATGACAAAAAAAAATTTAACGATATATAATTTTAAAAATAAAAAAATCTTTATTCTAGGAGGTCTGGGTTTAATAGGGAAATCTGTCCTAAATAGATTGTCATCAACAAATGCAAAAATTTTCATTTTAGATATTAAAAAAATATCAGACAAAAGTACTAAAACTTTAATAAAAAAAAATAAATTTATAAAGTTTATAAATTTTGATTGCTCTAATATGACCAATCTAGATAAAAATATTAAAAATATATTTAAAAATTTCGGTTGCCCGGATATATTTATTAATTGTTCATATCCAACAAGTGAAGATTGGAAGCTTAGTAACTTTGCAGATAACAAACTTAGTACTATGAGAAAAAATATTGATTATCATCTTAATTCTTATTCATGGATTTCATTCAAGATATGTGAATTTATGAAAAAAAAGAATATTAAAGGATCTGTAATTTTGCTTTCCTCAATTTATGGATTTTTAGGCCAAAATATGGAGATCTATAAAAATACAAGACTTAAAGAAAACATGAATTATTCAATAATCAAAGGAGGGATAATAAATTTATGTAGGCAACTCGCATCGTATTATGGAAAGTTTAACATAAGAGTAAATAGTATTAGTCCTGGCGGAATATTAGGGGATGCTAAAGGTTTTGGAAAACAAGACAAAAATTTTATTAAAAATTATTCAAAACAAACACCACTTAAAAGACTAGGTAAACCAGATGAAGTTGCATCTGCAATATTATTTTTAGCAAATGAGGAGTCAAGTTATGTTACAGGTACCAACTTGATTGTAGACGGGGGCTGGTCTGCTATTTAAAATGAAAATTAAAAATAAAATTTTTTGGTGCTCGACTTGTCTAAATACCTCTACAAGACCAAGAATAACATTTGACACAAATGGTTCATGTAATGCATGTAGGTGGTCAAAAGAAAAAAAAAAAATTAATTGGTTAAAAAGACAAGAAATTTTAAAAAAAATTTTTAAATATAGCAAAGGTAATACTTATGATTGTATCGTACCTGTTAGCGGAGGGAAGGATGGATCATATGTTTCATATATTTTAAAAAAAAAATTTAAAGTTAATCCACTTACAATTACAGTAAGACCTGAATTGGAAACAGATATTGGTAATAAAAATTTAAAAAATTTTATAAATTCTGGGTATGATCACATTCATGTTACACCAAATAAAAAAGTTATGCGGGAGTTAAATAAATTTGGTTTTAAATTTAAAGGATTTCCATACTATGGTTGGTTAATTGCTATACATACTACTGTACTCAATATTGCTACATCGATGAATATAAATTTAATCATTTACGGAGAAGATGGTGAGGTTGAGTATGGTGGATCAGATCTTACAAAAAACAAACCTTTTTATGACACAAAATATCAAAAAGACATATACCTCGAGGATGGATATGATAAAATTATTAAAAAAATTAAAGCAAAAAATTCAGAAAAATTCTTTTTTCGTTTTCCGGAAGATTCAAAGTTAAAAAAAATAAAATTAACACATTGGTCTTATTTTGAAAATTGGGACTCTTATAAAAACTACTTGTTTGCAAAAAAACATTGTGGTTTGAAAGAAACAGAAGATACAAATATTGGAACATTCACGAATTTTGCACAAAATGATCAAGCCCTGTATTCTTTGCATACTTACTTAATGTATTTAAAGTTTGGGTTTGGTAGAGCTACTCAAGATGCTGGCATTGAAATTAGAAGGGGTGCTATGACCAGATCTCAGGCAAAAAATCTGGTAAGATTGTATGATAATCATTATCCATCAGAATTTGTTCCCCAATATTTAAATTATTTTAAAATTTCAAAAAAAGAATTTGATAATATTTTAGACAAGTGGGCAAATAAGAAATTATTTAAAAAAATTCAAGGAAAGTGGATGCCTGCTTTTTCAATTAAATGAAATCTAGAAAAGTACTGATTATTGATTATGGGATGGGAAATTTACATTCCATTATGAATGCATTTAAATATTTAAACATAGAAACCGATATATCCAATGAACCTAAAAAAATTTCAAAATCAAATATCTTAATACTTCCAGGAGTTGGTTCATTCCACCAAGCAATGATTCAAATTAAAAAAAAAAATATTGACCAAGCAATTCATGAAACTATCAAAAAAGGTAATTTTTTATTTGGCATATGTCTTGGTATGCAACTTCTTGGACAATCTAGTACCGAAGATAAGTATACAGTTGGTTTGGGAATAATAAGAAACAAAATAAAGAAATTCACAAATAGCGAAACCAAAAATAAGAAAATCCCGCATGTGGGATTTAATTCTATTCAATTTGACCCACAGAACAAATTATTTAAAGGATTAAAGAATAAATCAGATTTTTATTTTGTCCATTCATATAGAATGCTTCAGGAAAAACTTAAAAAAAATATTTCAACAACAGAGTATGGAGTAAGTTTTCTTTCTTCATTTAATCACGAAAATATTTTTGCAACCCAGTTTCACCCAGAAAAAAGTCAAAGTAATGGTTTAAAGGTAATCGAAAATTTTATTCAAATAACCTAATGCTTAAAAAAAGGCTAATTTTCACACTTTTGTATCAAGAGGAAAACTTTTATTTAAGCAGAAATTTTAGATTACAGAAAGTTGGTAATCTAGATTGGTTAAAAAAAAATTATAATTTTTCTTTGATAACAAAATCTGTAGATGAAATAATTATTTTAGATGTTTCTAGAAAAAATACTGATACCAAAAAATTCTGTAAAATTTTGCAAAAATTCATGAAAGACTGTTTTGTTCCTCTCTCGGTAGGAGGGAAAATAGATTCTTTAAAAATTGCAAAAAACTATATTAACGCAGGCGCAGACAAACTTGTTTTAAATACTAGTCTTTTAAATACAAAATTAATAAGGGAACTAGCTAAAACTTTTGGTGAGCAATGTTTAATTGGGTCTTTAGATTATAAAAATAAAAATAATAAAATTAACTTTTATTCAAATGGTGGATCTAAAGAAATAAACCAAAATTTAAGTTCAATATTTAAAATTATAAAAAACTTGCCAATTGGAGAAGTGATATTAAATTCAATAGATAGAGATGGAACTGGCAACGGATATGATTTTAGAATACTCAGAAAAATACCAAAAATATTTAATAAACCACTGATATTTTCAGGAGGAGCAGGCAATTACAAACATTTTTTAGAAGGTTTTAAAAAAAAGGAAATTGATGCTTTGTCGACAGCAAATTTACTTAATTTTTTGGTATCAGTATTTTTTCTAGAAACATCTAAAATAATTATTTCATCTACAGATTTTGTTATCAAAGAAAAATTATA
>MDTB01078335.1_pt1 | contig 10179 bp, 16 predicted proteins | sample 811161 | NCBI WGS metagenome assembly MDTB01 (sample SAMN05326650, study PRJNA326480) | marine metagenome | isolation source: seawater | place: Mediterranean Sea | collected 2009
ATCCAGTGAAAGTTACAAGACTTGCTTTGCAGAATGCCGTAAGCGTTTCGATAAATTTGTTGTCTATTGGCTGTTCTATGGTCGAAGACGTTACAGAAGCCAACTCCAGGAGCAAATAAAAACTATGGCTAAACCCCTGAACTTAATTCCTACGCAAGACATTCCTTATATGAAAGAGGAAAAACTAAAGCGCGAAGTCTCGACTCTAGAGTCAAGAAAAACCATGATACTTCGCTCAAAAGAGAGGAACGGCAGACAGCAACAAAGGACGCTGCAGCTTCTGGAGACAGAAATATGTTATCTCCAGAGAGAGATTGAGATTAGGGAAAGAAGGCGGAGGGCACATTCTGAGTTTTTGCGAAAAAGATCTGAAAGACGTGCAAAGAGAAGGTAAAATGTGGTATAATTTAAATGTTGGTTGGTAAAGATAGCCACCAATTTGTTTTCACAATTAACCGGAGGTATGAATGATTTTAGACACGTATTTTGAGAACGTGGGAAATCATGCTCTTCTTTCTAGAGAAGAAGAGGTTGAACTAGCAAAAGCAATCGAGCAAGGTGACGAGCGTGCTCGAAGCAAAATGATCGAATCAAACTTGAGATTAGCAATCTCTATTGCGAAAAATTTTCGTGATAAAGGGTGTTCGTTTGAAGATCTGATCCAAGAGTCAAACCTTGGTCTGATTAGAGCTGTTGATCGTTTTGATTGGCGAAAGGGCTTCAAGTTCAGTACATATGCTGTGTGGTGGATTAGGCAAGCAGTCCAGTCACATGTCGCAGGTCAGTCTGGCGCGATTAAGATGCCAACTTCTGCAAGAGCGATCATGTATAAAGCTCAAAAGTTCCGTGAAGAATACCAAGATGAGTTTGGGTGCGACCCTTCGGCGGCTGAAGTTGCTGCTGCGGTCGGTATTCCTGAAGACACTCTTGGTTCAATCTATAAGTCAGGCTCAACAGCGGTATCTTTAGATAGGTCAGTTGGTAGAGATGATTCTGGTGGTAGGACCTTTGCAGAGATTGTCGGGGGTGTCGATGACACCGATCCAGGCGATGAGATGGATAAGGTATCCGTCCGCGGACTACTGGTCACAGCGTTGAGTAAACTCACGCCACGAGAAGAGAACATCATTCGACTTCGTTTTGGGTTGACTGAGGATATAAAAGACAGCAAAAATTTTCCAATCACTGACAAAAAGATGAAAGACTTAAAAGCAAGGAGTTCAAAATGAGTATGCCTAAGGGATTTAAAGCAAAGAATGGATATGCAACAGTTGGAGATCGCGGAGGTCTGGGCTACAGAGAGATCGCTGAGGTGATGTCTGAGAATGGCGATCCAATGAAGCACTCTGCTGCGAGGAACTACTTCCTGCAAGGTATGCGAAAGCTGGCTTCCCCAGTTGTAGAGATGTATGGTCTTTCAAAAGATGAGATTGATCGAATCGCACTAGACCCCCGTTTTCAAGAGAGTGTTGCCGACATTATTGACGAAGTTGGGATCGAGCTATGACAGGCTTCATTCATTTCCACCAAAAGCTTCAAAGTCTGCGTTCTTCGACTGAGATCCTTGAAGCTCTTGATTGGGATGATGATAAGTTCGAAGAGTTTCTTGAAGAGTTGAAGCTTATGTTAATCGCAGCACCCCCTAATGTTGATAAAGCTCTTTTTTGGCTACGTACTACACCTTGGGATACTTTCGATAAGAAGCTTTTACCCCCCAACGTTTACTCGTCGCTTGAGAAGAGTTTTAAGGTTTGGGAAAGTGCGATGAAGCGAACCCTAGATGACACTCGCAAGACTACCAAGGTAACCCCAAAAACAAGATTCACAAATGACGATGGATGGAACTAAAAATGTCTAGACACAAAAGAGATTTATCACAATATTTGACTCGGCGACGAGTCAAGGACGTAAAGGCGTGGATTCAAGCCCAAGGTATATCTGATTACGCAAGCTTTCTGGCTTGGTGCGATAGCAGAGATATGCACTTAAGCTTTTCTGAACAACACTGTCAATCACATTTTTTTGCTAAGCAGCAAACCCCTAATGTGACTGCTGAGGCCAAAACTCTCGAGGTAATTGACCCGACAACAGGCGAAGTTGAGGGTTCGTGGCACACTCCGGCTGCAGAGCGCCCGCTCAAAAAGCGAAAGAAGCAAACTACTAAAGCACGTAACACTAGAAAGCAGAAGAGCAAAAAATGATACCAGCGTCGCTAAAGGGAAAGATTTTTTTAGGTCTCACTTTTTTGAACCTTGGTCTCGCATCATATTTTGCGGCGATTGAGATGGGTGAACAAGCCGTTCTCAGTGGGATCACGTCTTTTCTATGTGTTGGTGTCTGGTTAGTCGAGCTAAAGTCTGGCAAAGCGTGAGGTGCAGATGTATCGAAAGGTTGTAACTATTTTAACTCACCCTCAGACGCTTCGAAAGAAGGCGTCTTCTTTTTCGCCTTTTGGGCAGTGGTCGGATTTAGAGCACCAAGCTATACAAGATCTCAAGGACACGTTTACCGTACTGCAGGGCTATGGGCTAGCAGCTCCACAGATCGGCATATCTAAGCGAGCTGTAATCGTAAATTTAGCCTCGCTAGGTGTGAGAGACGAAGTCGTCGTAATGATTAACCCAGAGGTTCAGGTTTATGGTGAAGACCAGCGCAACCGAGAGGCATGTTTTTCTGTTCCCCACATTTCCGCTTATGTCAATCGTCCGCTGCGCTGTCGAGTTAAGTATACGACAGAATCTGGCGCTGAAGCCACCATCGAACTAGAGGGCTTCCCAGCTGCATGCTTACAACATGAAGTTGATCATCTAGATGGTAGAACATACCTTGATAGAATCAATTCTGCATGGCGAGGCATTCTAAAGAATAAGATTAGAAAAATCGAGAAAAAGCGGAAAGTCGAAGAAGCGGCCGCTAAGGAAGAATTCGAGAGAGAACACCGCGAAATAATGGGCATGTCACAGAAAAAGACGGGGCACAGCAAGAAAAGAAAGCCTAAGCCCCGTAAGAAAAGGCCCTCGAGGTCTAAGAAGAAAAGGTGACCGTGTATAAACTACAAAGCGTCTCTATTATTCAGATAAGTTAGGAGGCATACATATGGCTAAAAAAAGAAGAAGTCGTGTAAGAAAAGTTAATACAAAAAACTGGGGAGCTCGTGGGACGTCGGTTCCGTTAGCCGCGACCGTGTCTGTACCTTCTGGTAGATGCCCTTTTATCATGGAGGATTCTTCTAGAGACTCAGTCTTACAGTGGATCGCTCTTTTAACCGACGCTAAGCACGAAAAAATAACATACATGAAATCAGTCTATCGCTACTGGGCTAGACATTCGTTTGACATAAACTCTAATAAAAAAGATTACCACGCGACGCTTGATGTTATAGAAGAGGTAGTCCCAGAGTATACAAAGAAGATGTCTGACCTTATGTTTCACGTAGGTGATTTTTTAGAGGGTGCTTAGTTGATTACTAAGGGGACTATAGTTCGTAGGATTTCGAGTGATTACCTCACTCATCTCAACCACAATTTCCTACACGAAAATTATCCGCCCCCTTTGGCGGTGTGTGTTGTTGTGAGCTCTCCGCGAGAGAGAGATTTAGCTCACCAGCTTAGGGCCACTTATTCTGGTCACGTTAGCCTAAAAAAAGCGATAGATGTTTTATACGGCACAAAGCTCTACAAAGATTGTGAGCTGAGGGCTTTCACTGAGGTCAAAAAAGATGATAGGTCAGATTTGTGAGATAAAAGACGATCCTGAAGAACAACAGTTGAAAATGGGTTATCCTAAAAATCTGGAGATCGGATCCCTTGTCCTTGTGGTTTGTGATTTAGGTGGCGGCTTTTTTTTAACCCTCAATGAATCCGGTCATACGTTAGTTTGCTCTGAATATTTAGACGTATGCTCCCACCACTCTCTATTGGCGCCCTAGTCAAAAAAAATGATTCGTACGAAGTAGGTGTCATAGTGAGCATTCATCAATCTCAAGAGTGTGGTGTATTTTATGGAGTTATGTTTTCGAAAGGTGTCGAAGTTCTTGACGAAGTACTTCTCACCGCGCAATCCAAAGCTGAAGAGTGAATAAATGACAGCTAATTTTATCTACTGCACTTTGATCTTTCTCCTTATGCATATCTGCGTTTGGTTTTCCACAAACCTCCAGCTAGTAAGCTCCTCTGCCAACGATAAAAGCCTTCTGATTGCTGTATGCCTAGCGGTCCCAACCACGCTCTTGGCTTATTTTGGGACAAAGTTCGGGTATCAGGCGTTGGGAGAGTCTGCGTGGGGAGTAAGGTTTTTCGCCTTCGCTATTTCTTATGTTACATTCCCTTTTCTTACGTGGTGGTTTTTAGGCGAGTCGATGTTTACGATGAAGACAACCCTTTGTATCATCTTATCATTTCTTATAATCGCCATTCAGGTTTACTTATGACAGTATTAACATGAGCTGCAGAAAGCTAATATTTACCCTTCGAGGATACTTAATAGAATATAAGAGGTTTTGAAGATGGCTTCGACTGTGTGGAACGCGTACCTTCGCGGCCGTGAGACAAAAGTTCAAGATAGCTTGAAAGAGGAAGAAAAAGTTATGTCTACTAAAAATAAAGACGATGAATACATAAACACTCCAGTTGCCGCTGATGACGATTTTGATTTTGTCATGGCTTACGACGACGACCCTGCTGATAATGATGAGAGACTACTGCCGGATAACGCTGCTCGGTCTGCGATTAGCTGCGGCTTTGTGGGCGTCGGCGGCGGCGGTGGCAAACTTGCGAAAGCTTTCTTAGACACTGGGTTTAGTAAGACACTCCTTGTTAACACGACCGAAAAAGACCAGCCTGGAGGTCTAGATCCCAACCATTTTGTTTTGGTGCCTGGTGCAGATGGTGTTGGGAAAGATGTTGATCTTGGAAAGCAGGTTATTGAAGAGAACAGCACTCTTGTGGAAGATGCTGTAAGAACAAGGATAGGTCAAGTTGATTGGTTGTTTGTTCTCGCCGGCGGTGGCGGAGGAACAGGTTCTGCGTGCCACACTCTTCACGGCTCTCTGAGTAGATATCTTGAGTCTGTTGAGGCGTCTGGTCGTGTTGTTTATATAGTTTCAAAACCAACAGCGCAGGAGCTTCTAAATCCTGCAATATCCAAAAACTACACCACACTGATGAGTGATATATCTGCTCATCCTCACATCGTGATCGATAATGAAAAGCAGCTACAGCTTCTTCGAGGTAAGGTCGGCATGCTTAACATGTTCCCCGCTGCAAATAAGAACTTTGCTAAATTGTTCGGTCAGGTGTTGAAGCTTGCTGACGAGCATACAGAAATCCAGACGTTTGACAGCAAAGACCTTGAGCGGTGCTTACAGGCGCCAGGCCGAATTGTCATTGGATCAACTATTATTAAAGATGTTGATAGAAATGACCTTGGTTCTCTTGTCTACCAGGGCTGCTTACGCTCATCGCCTTGCCCAACACCCTCAGGTAGCGCTTCTACTGGTACTCTTTTGTTGATCGTAGACGGTAATATGGCTTCCGATCCAGATGTCAGTCGCCGACTTGAGTCTGCGTTTTCCTATGTCGGTGGAAGAGCCGATGTATTATTCTCAGGCGTTTATATGAAAGAAAGAATTCCAGGCCTGATTGCGTTAACTATGCTCGGCGGCCTAAAGTAAAAGAAATTCTCTTATTAAGATTCGAAGCCCTGATGTTTCTTTACATTCAGTAAGAGATGTCAGGGCTTCCCAGTGTTCAGAGCTAATTGGTGAAGGTATCCCACCAGCTGCGTCAGAGAGGGCCTGAATAGACTTGGTATATTTTTCTTTCTGCCGTGGCGAAGGCGCATCAGATAAGTTATGTACCATGTCTGCTAATTTGACTCTTAGCGCTAAGGGGTTATTCAACAGCTCGACAACATAATCGACATAGGGAGCGTTTTTCTTATGAGTTAATGCTTTTACTGTGTCAACCACTGTTTGTCCAGATTCTGGATTTCTTATTGAGCCCCTAATAAACTCTTCCATCTCTTCGACTGTCTCTACAGTATTACCTGGTGCGTCCTCAAGACTGTCATGTAAAAGTGCAGCCATTTGAGCAGCGTAATCCTTCGGGTAAAATTTTCTTACGATGTTTCTTACTTCTGAAGGGTGATTAAAATACTCTGACCCGTCCCGACGGGACTGACCTACATGCGCCATCCTAGCAGTTGCGTACACGTCTTTGAAGTCATCGTAAGTAAATTGCATGAGTTTAAGTATCTTCGGGCTCTTCAATTATTAACAGTTTAGAGCATTTTGCAGGACCATAAAAGCAGCATGCACCACATTCCACGCAATAATCGCTGATCTCTTTTTCTGTGTTGAGCTCTAGCTGCTCTTCCATTGTTCTAAGTTTTTTGTTTTCTACATCAATGAAAATACATTTTTCAAAGTGAGAGTTCGCAAAATTCCAAGGATATTCTACACACGTCTGCGGCCGGCTCTTATAAACGCTGCACATGTATTTTGTCTTTTTACTCATGACTAAATAATATCAGCACACCAGCAAAAATAAATGGTGGACCCGGCGGGAGTCGAACCCGCGTCCGCAATAGTCTTAGTTTGAGTCATCCACAAGCTTGTCTGGTCATTTCTCCGACCAGAAGGATATTCACCATGGCTTTTTGCCTCCGTTGTGAAGTGGGAGGACTGGTGACCTTTTATTTCTTGGCAGAGTCACCTGCTAAAGCCTAAGTTGGATAGATGGTCTTAGGCAACCACCCGATTAAGCAGCTAAGCGCTGTTCGTAGTGATAATTGTTGTTTGCAATTATTGTTGTTGAACTTTTAAGGATGTATCTTTCCTGCTTGCACTCTCTCCTCGATTCTACCCCGTCGAAACCATTACAGGCCCATGTTCATTTCTTATATATTATATAGAATAATCAAGCTGTTCAATGTATATTTAATGATAGTTTTAGAGCGCTGGGGTTTCGAATGAAGAATAAGCTGTTTGAGTCCGTTTTATCTCGTTTGCTTGCTGGTAGTCGATTAGATGAGTGTATCATTGTCGGTGGTGAGGTTGACGGTGATCATGTTTTGGCAAAATCTCGAGACCGCAACTATCATGCTAGGGTTGAAATCATACGAGACTTGCTGGACGACGGTACAGAGGTTGTGTACTTTCAAGACCTCGATACTGGTTATGCAGAAGGTATGAACTCGCACGGCTTAGGTGTGATTAATTCAGCACTGTCTATTTCTGATGATGAAAAAGCGAAAGACAAAACGAAGGGGAAGGTTGCTTCTGATGATGGTCCCCGCATGATCAATTCGCTTAAGCATCATGATATCGACGAAGCGATAAAGTCGTTAGTAGGCTACATGGGTGGTATTAAGGGTCATACGTTTGTTGGTAACCCAACTTCTCTTTACAGCATAGAGATGTCGTCTGAGCATACACCGATTATTACCCCACTTGACCCCCAAACCGGATTTGACGTTCGTACCAATCACGGAGAAGAACACTCTGGAGCAGGATATCATCCTGAACGCCGTCCAGATGACTATATGTCATCAAAGATTCGAAAGGCTCAAGCTGAAGTTGAGTTAGCAGACATCGGTGATTTTGAGGCCATCGCTCCCGCACTGGCCCAACAAAACTTTGAGCCAGATTCTAACAACAACATGCTTCGCCGAACAACTCCAGACCATGGGATGACAACGACAAGCCAGGTGGCAATGCACCTGCCCAAGAAAGAGTTCATCTTTTACTACTTCCCTGATGAATGTGATTTTGAAGGGTTAGTTGACAAGACACCTGAGGATTATGAGCCCAAGATAAATGTCAGAGTTGTAAAGGCAAAAAAATAAGTACATTCCCTTATACCCCCTTACAATAAATTTGGGATGGAACCAAAAAGCATAAAGAGGGTTTTGGCCTTCGATTTTGATGATACGCTAGCGAAGACTAAGTCTTTGATTGGCGTACGTTTGCAAGATGAGTCTTCTAGCACGGAAAAATACCTTCTAGAAGCCGGAATATCATTTAAACATTCTAAGAATGGTTATTGGTGGATCAATTCTGAGAACTATGAGGTTCTTGAGTCGTCCTGTATATCTCCTCACGAGATATTCTTGTTTGATTACACTCATACAATGAACATTGACTTAAGAACAGCTAAAGAAATACCGTTCATGTTCCAAAAGCTGGCCACCGCGTATCATGACCCTGAAACACTGCCGATTGTGGTAACCGCACGCGCCGGTGTTGTGACAGAGTTTAGCCTGTCACAACAGAAGTACGTAAAGTGCCAAAACCGCCCAAAGATATTGAGGTTCCTCTCTAGCAGAGGGATTGATATTCCTGAAAAGAACTTGCATACTGTTGGTGACACGTATGGAGATACGGCTGAAGCGAAGAGAAACGTCTTACAAACATACCTTGAAAACTTTAAACTTGAAGAGCTAATTTTTTATGATGATAGTGAAAGAAATGTCATGTCTGTCATGGCACTTCGGAAAGTGCTGCCAGAAGGCTGCAAATTATCAGTTTATCAAGTTAAGGGTGAAGCTTGCAGATTAAGGTGCTCTTATATCGGTACAGGGGGTTAAACGCGCTCTTTCCTGAATACTTAGTTGTAAGCAGGAGTATCACGAAGTGAAAGACCTAAGAAGATTAGTTTCTCTGATGTTAGAGAGTGAGTTTCAAAGCCATACTTTTGAGCCTGTAATAGGTGATATGGTTGCCAACGACAATCCAGGTTGTAAACACAGGGGTTCGGTTGGAGAAGTGTTATCAATCCAAGACCTTCCAGATGAACAAGGTAAGACGGCTACCTATCGATGCTCGAACTCTGGAGAAAACTGGGACGCTGGTGACATTCTCACTAAGACCCTTGACCAGTTGGTTCCAGCCGTTACGCCTGAATTTGCGTATCATATAGAAAATGGTCTTGGAATGACCGAAAGTGTTTATAGGCCGGGATCGCGGTCTTTTTTTGATCTTGTAAGAGAATTTCGGACCCTCACCTTTAGAGGTCTTTACAATCCTACACCGCTCGAGGCTTATTACCTCTTTGAAACGAAGTTAGGTGAGTACGGGATGCACGAGGGTGAGGCTGTCCCACTAGACTGGCCGATGCCAGCTAATGATTTATTTGAGGCAGAATACAAGGGAAGAAAAGTTGATCTAAACAAACCGATGCGCTCGTCCGGACCTAAGAAGTACAAGGTGTACACCAATAACGATAAAGGGAACACCATCCAAGTCAACTTCGGTGACGCAAAGGGCGGTTTATCTGCTAAGCTAGATGATGACGAAGCACGCTCTAATTTCGCAAGCCGACATGATTGTGATAGCGAAGCAAAGAAAGACAAGACAAAACCCGGCTACTGGTCTTGTCGACTCCCCAGGTATTGGAAAGAGCTTGGCTTCAAAAAGAACAGCTATAGATTTTGGTAGGGATTATGAGACCATTCAAGCAAGTTACAATTTCAGAAGGTGTTTTTGCTAGGGAGTTTTCTGGTGACGTAGATCCAGAAGAGCTTGTCTGGCACCGTGATCAAGAGGATAGACTTATCACAGTAACAGAATCTGCTGGTTGGAAGTTTCAGCGTGATAATGAGATGCCGGTGGAGATGAAGTCAGGAGACCAGTTTTTCATCCCCGCTTTAGAGTGGCACAGGGTTATTAAGGGTGACGGAAGCTTGTTGATTGAAGTTGATACCAAAGCCGCTCATCCAGGGCAATACGACGCACCCCAGGGCTCGAAAAGAGACAAGCAGCTGGACCAAACAAAGAAAGATTTCGAAAAAGCAAAAAAGCTTCGTAAAGACGGCAAGGCTAAAGAAGCTAAAGAGCTAGAGCAGCGCGCTTACAGGAGAAGAGACCGCATGGAGAAAAAAGAGCGTAAAGATGAAAACGTTATGATGTCCGAAAGCGAACTTAGGGAATTAATCTCAAGTGTCTTAGAAGAAGAGCTGTCTGCTAAGGTCAAGAAGTCCCTGGACAAGAAGGCCGAAAAGCGCGGACTTACAAAGGGCTCCGTTTACAAAGAGTTTGAAAAGGGTCTGGCGGCGTTTGCGACGTCAGGGTCGAGAAAAGGTATGACAGCTCACCAATGGGCTCATGCTCGAGTCAATTCAGCGACCCCTTCCAAGAAGTGGGCAGTTGTGAAGAAATCCAAAGCGAAAAAGAAGAAGAAA
>MDTB01091566.1_pt1 | contig 10179 bp, 9 predicted proteins | sample 811161 | NCBI WGS metagenome assembly MDTB01 (sample SAMN05326650, study PRJNA326480) | marine metagenome | isolation source: seawater | place: Mediterranean Sea | collected 2009
AGAAGTGCCGTCTACACTGTTTCCATATCAGATTCAAACAGTGGCTCTCTCGGGAACTATGAGACCTGTGAGGTCAGAGTCACGCACGACGGCACAACAGCGTATATTACTGTGTTTGGAAGGGCCAACTCGGCTTCTAGCGATCTAGTGACGTTCTCAGCTGACATATCAGGCGACAATGTAAGGCTCAGAGGAACAATAAGTAGTAGTAACGAACACGAAGTAACAGTAGTAAGGAGACTAATAAACGTATAGGTTATGGCACAACTAGTTTTAAATGTAGGTAGCAACGCAAACGACGGAACAGGAGATACGTTACGAGATGCAATGATCAAGGTGAACACGAACTTCACCGAGGTATTTGGATCTGCAGGGTTTGACCTGACAACCATATCAGTTACTGGAAATGAAATAACAGCAACCAGAACCAATGATGACATTGTGTTTAAACCAGCAGGTGCTGGCGCAGTGGTTTTCCCTGCAATCACTTTTAATGATAACAACATCGAGGGTACAAGATCAAACGAAGATATAAACATTTTGCCGGCAGGCACAGGAAATGTTGTATTTGGTGCTATTCAGATAGCAGGCACAACATTAAGTTCAACAGATTCAACAGCAATTAATATCAATGACAACTTAATATTAGATGGCACAATGAGTGTGTCTGGGTCAACAACATTTTCAGGATCTATATCTGCAGGCACGGGTTCCACTGTAGGAAATCTCACACTAGCAAATGGATCTATAACTGATTCCTCAGGAGCAATAAGTTTTGGCAATGAAAACCTAACAACCACAGGAACTATGACAGCGGCATCAGGTTCAACATTTGGTAATCTTACATTAGCCGATGGATCGATCACTGACTCGTCTGGTGCAATTAGTTTTGGAAATGAAAATTTAAGTACCACAGGTACGGTAACAGCCGGTACTGGATCTACGATAGGTAACCTGACGTTAGCAAACGGATCAATAACTGATTCATCAGGGGCAATTAGTTTTGGAGACGAAAATTTATCAACAACAGGAACAATGACCACAGGCACTTTGACATTGGCCAGTGGATCGATAACAGATTCGTCAGGTGCTATAAGTTTTGGCAATGAAAATCTTAGCACAACTGGAACACTTTCAGTCGACGGGACAGCTACATTAGGAGCAGTCACAGTAAGCTCATTAAACATCACAGGCACATTGGCTGTTGACAACTTGAACTTCCAAGACAATGAAATCACATCAGACTCGAATGCAGACATTAGATTGACTCCAGGTGGAACAGGTTCGGTTATCATTGACAGTCTAACAATTGATGACAACATTAATATAACTGACAACGAAATCCAGACAACAGTCTCTAATTCTAATTTAGTAATATCTGCATCCGGCACAGGTTCAGTTTCAATAGCAAAGGCAGATATCAACAGCGGTACAATCGATGGTACGGCAATAGGAGCAACCACTCCGGCCGCAGGAACGTTCACAACACTGACAGTAACTTCAGCACTTACACTTGAAGGCGTTACAATTGATGACAACACTGTCAAAACAAATTCATCAAATGCAAACCTTGAACTATCAGGAAATGGCACCGGCGGAGTTAGAGTAAGTGGATTTGTTTTTCCAACATCTGATGGTAGTAGCGGACAGTTTATCAAGACAGACGGTTCGGGAACACTGTCATTTGCCACGGCAGGTGCGACACTGGATCACTCGGATCTTGCAGATGCAACAGCAACAGTGGCAACATCAACCACTACTGTAATGAACACGTTTGCTGTTGGAACGTATAGGAGTGCAAAATATTTTTGTTCTATTACAGATGCTACCAATAGTAGATTTGAAATAGTTGAATTCAATGTTACGCATGATGGATCAGATGCCTACATCACTATATTTGGATCAACCACTGATCACACAGGTCCATTGGCTACTTTCACTGCAGATGTAAGTGGTGGCAATGTACGTGTGCTAGTGACAAACACTTCAAATGATAGCACAGTATTCAAATTTCAAAGAATTGCTATAGACGTTTAAATTACATTAGGTTCTTAGAATTGATGATAAATAATCGTATCAACGAGGATTTAAAACATGGCACAACAAAGTATTAACATAGGATCTGCGGCAAACGACGGAACAGGTGATCCATTACGAACAGCATTTGACAAGATTAACGATAACTTTACAGAATTATATGGCTCTACAGCAGAAGCCAATGATTTAATAGAAGATTCAACTCCACAACTTGGTGGGGATCTAGATGTTAACGGACGAAGAATTACATCAGCAAGATCAAACGAAGATATCATATTGTTACCAAACGGCACAGGTGGTGTAGTTGCATCAGCAGTCAGAATAGCAGGAACAACTTTAAGTGCAGACGATTCTTCATTGATCACAATAGCAGAAGGCTTCCAAGTGAATGGGGCAACAAATATCGACGGTGGTGTTACGGCAACTTCAACTATGGCTGTCACAGGAGCGACTACTTTATCTAGCACACTTTCAGTAACAGGCGCAACAACAATGTTAGCAGGCCTAACAGCAACATCAGTGACAACAAACACTATTGCTTCAAATGGATCAAATGCAGATTTATCAATACAGCCAAGCGGAACAGGTGATGTGCTTATCAGTGCATTGAGAGTAAATGGAACTACACTTGACTCATCTGATTCAACTGCTATTAACATTAACGAAGCATTGGTTGTTGACGGCACAATTAATATCAGCGGAGCAAGTACATTAACAGGTGCGGCAACTCTAAGTTCTACATTAGCAGTTACAGGAACATCTACTTTCAGTGACGGAGTTACAGCTGAAAGCATTATAACAAATTCAATAACATCAAATGGTTCAAACGCAGACCTAAGTCTACAACCAAGTGGAACTGGAGATGTGTTAATAAGTGCATTAAGAGTAAATGGCACTACACTTGATTCTTCTGATTCAACAAAAGTTACTATCGCAGAAGCAGTAGACATTACAGGTGCACTAGATGTGGCAGGAGCGACAACAGTTGCGGCCATAACAGCATCCGGTACAGCAACATTAAATGGAGCTGTGAACATTGCAGGAGCTGTAGGCATAGGTGACTTGAACATTTTGGCAGACGGTACAATAACAACAGACAGTAACGGTGACTTTGTTGTTGACCCGGCAGGTACAGGTGCAATAGTTTTAACTGGACCAATTACAGCAACAGGAACACAGACTACAACAGGACAACTTAATATTGATAATTTAAGATTAGACGGCAATACAATTTCAGCGCCATCATCTGGTGGTATAACATTGACACCGGCGGCGGGACAAAACGTTGCTATTACTGGAACCAATGTTAATTTCACTGCAGGTGAGGCCAACTTTACATTATGTGAAGCAACTACTTTAAGAACAGACGCATTACAGAATGACACTTCAGATGGTGACTTGGCAATTTCAACACAGGGTACTGGTGCGGTAACAGTAGCATCTCAACTTACATTGACTGGATCATTCCTACCAGCGATACATACGTTCACGGCAACTGATGCAGTAACAATAGCTGAACACGCCGGCAGAACTTTACTGCTTGGTGAAGTTGGTGGTAACGCGGCAGTGACATTAACACTTCCGGCGGCAACTGGTACAGGTGCGGTATACAAATTTATAGTAAGTGTAACGAACACATCAAACTACAAGATACAGGTGGCAGATGCAACAGACACTATCGACGGAATCATGTTGTACCTTGATGAAGACGGCACAGCAGTGTCGGCATTCCCAACAGTGGCGGCTTCTGACACAATAACACTCAACGGTGGTACAACCGGCGGTATAATTGGTGATTATCTTGAGCTTATTGACATAGCCACCAACCAATATCACGTAAGAGGTGTTATGAGAGTTGCGGCAGGTGCCGACCCAGCAACACCATTTACAGCGGCAGTCAGTTAATAGTTAACTTTTTAACACAATAAGTCTTTCAACGACACAAGAATGAAGAGACACTATAAACAAAAACATAATAGATCGCCACGATCAGAGATCAAACGGCTGGAAGAGGCCATACGGCGTGAGCAGGACACAACGGAACGTGAATCCCTTAGACAGCACCTCGAACACTGGATTCGTACACAGAATAATACTTGGTAACAACAAATAAATACTTACGTAAGGAGTATTTTAATGGCAACACCAGTGTGGACTACCACAGCAGGTAAAATTGCATCTATAAACGAACAATCAGCGTTTTCGCTACAACTAGAAGCGAACACTACTGATTCAACGGCCATTACATACTCACTAATTGCAGGAAGCCTACCATCTGGAATGTCTCTTACTTCCACAGGCTTACTAACAGGAACCCCGGCTGAGGTTGCCAAAAGAACTCTTTACACCTTCGTCGTGCGAGCCACGGCCGGATCCGCAATCACAGATAGAACATTTACGATAGATGTTGCAGGCGCAGATGCACCAACATTCACAACAGTAGCAGGCCAACTGAACAGACCACTGTCTACAGTTTATACAACTGACAGCTCTAGTACATGCGATAGTATATTATCAACAGCAGACACAACAGGTAATGTTACAGTGCTTGATGGATCATACATCGAGTACGATATTGTAGCCACAGATACAGACACTGCGGCAGGACAGAATCTAGTCTATGAAGTAGTGCAAGGATCACTTCCCCCGGGAGTGACAATGACCACAGGCGGAAAAATATCAGGAGTGGTAGAACTTGTGATAGATGACGCATATGGACCACAGGGTGGATTCGATTTTGATCCATTTCCGGACTACTCAGCACTGACACCAAGTGATGGGGGATCTCCAACTGCACCACGAAACATATACGACAGGACTGTTGTATCAAAATCAAAGTCAGTAAACTACGACTTCATAGTCAGAGTAACCGATGGAGTATCAAGTGTAGACAGGAACTTTAATATTTTCGTTTACTCGGCAGACTACTGGATAGTCTCTAATTCTCAAGTAACCATTGACACAACAAAAATAGGAACAAGTTTCGTTACCATGGATGCACACACAGGCAGACCACCTGTGTTCACAACAGAAGCAGACCTTGGAACATTCAGACATGACAACGCAGTGCTTATCAGAATTGATGTCTCAGATTTTGATCCGCTACAGGCCAATTTAGAATATAGCATCACAGAAGGAGCATTACCAACAGGTCTCTCAATGGATGTGAATTCGGGAGAAATATTCGGTACACTTGCGAGGCAGGCCGCTGTGGAAGTTGATTACAGTTTCACAGTAAAAGCAAACAGAGTCGTGGCCACAGGTCTGAACACATTTTCAGAAAGAACTTTCACATTAAAAGTAATCGGCGAGATTGATATCGGTATTGCTTTCAGTACACCAGATACCGTAGGAACATTGACTGCAGGTATCCCAAGTCTGTTGTCTATAGAAGCGGTTACTGACGAGAGCGATAGGGTATTATCTTACTCTGTGACCTCTGGATCACTGCCAACAGGCATCACACTTTCAGATGCAGGAAATCTTATAGGAACTATAGATCCAAGCGATATCACAGACTCGACTAGATCATATTCATTTGAAGTGACAGTCAGCGACCAATACCAGGCGGCGGCCACAAAGAAAACATTTACACTTAACATAGACTTGCCATTTACGCAAATAGAATACGGAAACATGACTGGGCATTCTACTTCATTTATAGATCAGAATGTGTTCTACAACATAGCACAAGATCCTAACATAAATTCACCGGAGTACATATTCAGGCCTGAGGATGCTAATTTTGGAATGCGGGTAAAACCTGATATGCTTATGATGTCAGGATTGGAAGCACAGACACTTACAGAATTCCAAAATCAAATGGAACAGAATCACAGTCCAAAAACGCTTTACTTTGGAGATCTTAAGACAGCTGTAGCTAAAGAAGGAACCACTGCAAAATATGAAGTAGTGTATGTCGAAATAAAAGATCAATTGGTAAACAAAGATGGACAGGCAGTGGCTAGTTCGATCAAACTTAGAGATGCTGTGACAAAACCTATGCTTGGACCGAGAGCTTCGAGTACAATCGCCACAACAGATTATGTAGACTACGAAGTTACTACTGATGGCGGACTTTCATTTAGCACATCCGGATCTAAAGTAAGATTTGCAAACCAATTGAGTGCTGACCTAGGATTTATAGAAACAATATATCCTAATGCTGTGGCAAATATGAGATCAAGAATGAAAAGTCTAGGACACAAAGAATGGGATTACCTACCATTATGGATGAAGACAACCCAGGCCGGCGACCTTGCACCCCTTGGATTTGTATTGGCTGTGCCCGTATGTTTCTGTAAACCTGGACAGGCCGATTTGGTCAAGAAAAGAATAGAAGACAAGTCGATAGTATTTAAAAATATATCATTTACTGTTGACAGATACAAGGTTACCAAGAGCATTGTTTCTCCAGAAACGTTCACGGGAGATGGATCTACTGCAACTTTCCAGCTTAATGAGTTGATAAACGAACAAGACATACTTGTTAAAGAAGGATCTGAACTAGTATTTGTTGGTGATGGGGTAACAGCTGACAACAATATCAAACCAACTTATTTGACTACAGATGGTACAATTAGATCAGCAGATCATGAATTCGGGGTCAAATTGACTCACAATACGACCACTAACAAAACGTTGATTACATTTACCAAAGAAGCACCAGGTGACGGTACAATTATAAAGGTGGAGAGAACCAACGATAAATATCTTAAATTTAGGGATAAAGGAATTTAAATATGGCAAGTAAAATAGTACCAGGAAACGTAGACGGAACATTCCCAACAGCGGGACAGGACAATAGTTCTCAAGGCTTTAGAGATAACTTTACTGCGACAAAGAATAATTTTACAGAAGCTAAATCTGAGATAGAGGCTCTACAGACAAACAAAGCTTCATTGAATGCATCTAGTGACTTTGCTAACAACGAAGTGCTACAAGCAAAATTCAAAGACACATCAGAAGTGGTGTATGCACACGGAACAACAGGTGGTGCAATAACATTAAATCATGCAAACGGACACTATCAAACAATTACTACCAATGCATCTGTAACTTTGTCATTTTCAAATTTACCAGCATCGGGAACTTTGTCTAGAATAGTTTTAGACATCAGTTGTGCCGATGTGGCACACACTTTGACTATTCCTAGTGCAGTGATAGTGGCAGATAATGTATCAGGGGGTGACGGATCATCAGATACAATCACTTTCCCAGACAATAAAAGATTCTTGTATGAATTTTTGAGTCCAGATGCCGGTACAACTATACTGATGCATCAAATAGGCAAAGTTTATACCTAATAGATAAGGAGGAGTATGTACTTCCATCCATTACAAGAAGAAATTGGCAACATGTCAGAGGAAGACATATCCAAAAGAATCAAAGAATTATCTCGGAAAGTTGCAATAGCTAGACGTGGAAGAAATCCTGAGATGTTACAGAACCTACAGATGGCCCTAAAGACATACCAAGATGCTGTCAGGCAAAGAAGAATCGAGGAATGGCACAAGAATAATAAGAAATTAAGAAACGAACCAGACCTAGGTGACCTGGTCAACATAGACTAGTAAATACTTTTGATGTCAAATGCATTTTCTTGGAAGACAACATTCAAATCAATTATTATAGTAGACGGTGAACTTTTTTCAAACGAGTATACTGTAAATATCTCGTTGACCCCTCACACAGCAGATTTAAAAGAACAAACAAATTACTTTGAAAGATTAAAAAATCTTTTCGAACAGGTTTTTGCTAACACAATCACGACATGGCGTGATGAACCATTGTATCAGATCTTAAAGAAAAGCACTACAAACAGGTTCATTGAATTACCAAAACCACCATACGATCAGATCATGGCCGCAGTGTGTTTCTGTAAGGCAAATTCAATATTAGATTCTAAGATAACCATTAATTTTGTTGAATTAAGTTCATGGCAGGGTGATGGTATTACCTACTCGGTTGACAAAAACAGTAAGGAGCTTATACTGTTAGATACACCAGATTGGTTTTCAAACAAATACAGTAAATTTGACCCATGGTGGTTAAGGGCAGACACGGCAACATATGATCAAGAACTCGACAAAGGCATATACACAGGACACTTCAGTTGGAACAACAATAAAATTCCTGTTGACAAGAAGCACGAAGACCATGCTAAAATATTTGAATTCAACCCAAAGGTTTTAGATGGCGGAAAAGACAAAGATCAATGATTACGGTGATGTGCTATTCACAGAGCAAGACGCAATAGACTTACTATACACAGATCCAAATTTTGATATAGGTAAATTGTTCTTCGACAACACAAAACAGTATTCAGAAAGCCTAAAGGCACTAGGTCTAGACCTACCCATATTAAACACAGCACCCGAAAGACAACCATTAGCAGATTTTGATTTGGAAAATATAAACAATTGGCACATGCCTGAAAAGTATTACCAAATAAATGTATTGCAATGGCTATTAGACAAGTGTCAGAACGATGAAGAAAAAATAAGGGTACAGATGGAATATTCTCTGTTCGAACAGAAGAAATTTATAAAGGTATTGCAATTCCTAATATACTTTGTTGATACTTTGAGAGCAAACAACGTAGTTTGGGGTGTCGGAAGAGGTAGTTCTGTTGCAAGTTTCTGCTTGTTCTTGATAGGAGTACACAAGATCAATCCCATGTTGTACAATTTAGATATCACTGAATTCTTGAGATGATAAGTAATTAATATAGGAGCATATAACTATGGTAGCAAGAGCACCCAGAAAAAGAATGTATAGATCAATGCAGGGACGAATGATCGATGTAGAAAAATTAAGAGCCGCAAACGAAAGTGTGCAGGCAGTAGGCAACATGAAAGTCAACGCAAAAGGTGACGTGTTGGGAGCAGGCGGCAAGGTTATCAAACCAAAAGCAGAAATCATTCAAAAATATTATGAACAACCACGAGGTATGGTAAGCGATACACCAGCACCAAAAGTTGCACCACAACCAAAAGCGGTTGAGACAAAAACAGCAACGCCTAAAGTGGCAACACCTAAAAAAGTAGTAACAGCTAAAACCTCAACAAAGAAAACTGTTGCACCTAAAAAAGGCATCGACGAAGCACTTGACGGCTTAGAATAAATCTAGTATAATTGTACTAAGATGGATATAAAATCAGCACAGGCTAAAGGATTCGGCGGAGATGGCGGAAAGCAGTACACGGTCGAGAACGATATCACACCACTCAAAAAAAGAGTCTTAGTATCTCACATGCACTTTGGAGAAACAAAATCCAAGGGCGGGATCATACTAGTAGACGATGACGGAACAGCAGAAGGTATCCACCCTAGATGGGGCAAGGTATATGCTGTGGGAAACCTGCAGGATGATGTCCAAGTTGGCCAATGGGTATTGGTCGCACATGGCAGATGGTCAAGAGCTTTCAAACTTAAAAGGACTGAAAAAGGATCAGCAGGTAACATAGGTGTTGAACTAGAAGTGAGAATGATAGACGAGAATGACATCTTGCTAGTCTCAGAAGAAGAACCAGATTTCAATAGACACAAGGCAGGATACATCAACATGGGCGGTGCCCAACAGATGACCAAACTTCCTGGCAATGACTAATCACACCTGTTACGTCTGCAAGAAAACTTTCACAAACGCAATTTACTGGTATGACAGCATACACGATTCTAAATACAACAAAAGATTAATTAAACCATTCTGTGGTCCACCTTGTGCAAACAAGTTCCGAGAGATATCAGATGAGAACAGTTATCCTGCACGAGAGAAACCATGGCCACGTGGTCCGGAATGGCAAGTGATACAGGACATAAACAACATAGAATATGAAAGCGATTAAGATTAAAAAAGTAAAAGTTGAGATAAAAAAACTGGTCACCATGGCAGAGATGGGGTTGGGTGTTGAACGACCTTTAAACAAAGAAAAGAGAACATGGATCAACAAGCTAAAAAAAGAAGGTGCTTGGGATCCTATATTAGTAACGCCTATAAAAGATTCAGGATACTATCTGCTTACCGATGGATGGCACAGGGTACAGGCCGCAAAAGGTCTGAAACGTAAAACCATAAACGCTTTACAACTACCAGCAGACGCAGGACTAAGCATGGCTAAGGCCAATAAGATTCTGAGA
>MDTB01204527.1_pt1 | contig 10179 bp, 8 predicted proteins | sample 811161 | NCBI WGS metagenome assembly MDTB01 (sample SAMN05326650, study PRJNA326480) | marine metagenome | isolation source: seawater | place: Mediterranean Sea | collected 2009
CGCGCAGCAAATTTTTTATATGTCCGAGCGCCGAAAGACGGGACCTATTTTGGTCATGTTCAAAGAACTGCGCCATTTCACGCAATCATGGGACGTCCCGGTGCAGCGTTCGACCCTAATAAATTTAATTGGCTTGGCAGCCTTAACAACGAAGTGACAATCTGTGTTGTTAGAAAGGGAGCCAAGGCAAAGACTTTTGAGGGCCTCCGTAAACACCAAACTATAATGGGTGGTTCAGGAATCGCCTCCGATAGTGAGACCGTGCCGACATTTTTGAATAACATGCTTGGTTTTAAATTTAAGGTTGTATCCGGCTATCCGGGTTCTACGGAGACAGCGCTCGCGGTCGAACGTAAAGAGCTTGACGGAATGTGCGGGTCATACTCTTCCTTAACATCGGCACAAAAGCGTTGGTTTAGGCCGGGCAAAGAATTCGTCAACATTCTCGTTCAAGCATCGACCCGCAAACACGCAAAAATCCCACAGGTACCGTTAGCTGCGGACCTAGCAACCACCGCTAAAGACAAGGCAGTCATGGAGCTTAATGATGCGCGCCTTGAAATGGGTAGACCATTTGTAGCTCCTCCAGGTGTTCCGCAGGACCGTGTCAACGCTCTGCGGGTAGCCTTTAACAAGATGGCTAAAGATCCAAAATTTGAGAAAGCAATCTTGAAGCTGGGCCGAGAGCTTAATCCTGTGACTGGTCAAGATGTCCAGGCCTTAATCGCTCGCGTCACAAAAGCTGATGCGACGGTAATTGCAAACCTCAAAGAGGCGCTGATTTATAAGGGTAAAAAAGGCAAGGTTGTCTTTAAAATGGTAAGTCATACAGGAAAGGTTACCAAGACTAAGCGAAAGAATCGGCGAGTGTGGATTTCTTATAAGGGTAAGGAAGTAAAGGCCAAGGTATCCGGTTCTCGTACAAAGGTGACCGTGGACGGTAAAAAAGTGAAGCGCAAGGCTATAAAGGTGGGTATGACATGTACATTTATATATCCATCCGCTGGCTCAGAGGCAAAAAAGATCGATTGTAAGAGCTAAGAAATAAGCTCGTTAGTAAAAGAACGGCGCTGTTTAGGCGGTGCCGTTCTTTTGTTTTTAGCGACCGGTTAACTTAAATTCGATCCGGCGATTTCGGCTTAAGGCTGCTTGATCAGAGCTAGAGCTGAGGGGACGAAATTCCCCAAAACCGGTTGCAGCCAGTCGATGTGGTGGAATCCCTTGGGCAACTAACTTTTTGACCACCGCGATCGCCCGTGCGGTTGACAACTCCCAATTAGATGGGAAACGGACAGTATTGATGGGTCGATTGTCGGTATGACCATCTACTCGCAATATCCAATCAACATCTTTTGGAATACGGGAAGTAATATCTCTTAAGGTCTTGGCTAGTTGGACGATTTGTTTTTCTCCTGGGCCAAATAAATCTGTAGAGCTTGAGGGAAATAGTACTTCCGATTGGAAAACAAACCGATCTCCCTCAATTCGGATCCCTTGGATATTCCCGAGTGCCTCGCGCAGCCTGCCAAAGAACTCAGACCGAAATCGGGCGAGCTCTTCAACTTTACTTGCGAGCGCCTCGTTCAATCTTCTGCCTAAGTTAACAATTTTAACGTTCTGCAATTTGGTCTTGGCTTCCGAGGCCTCGAGGGCGCTGCTGATCTTTGCGAGCTGTTGGCGTAACAATGTCATTTGCTTATTTAAAAGATCGAGGCGGTCTTTGGCCTTCTGAGATAAAGCTCGTTCCGCTTCGAGTTTTTTTGCTGATTTAGCTGCGCTTACTTGCATTTGACTAAGTCTGATATTTTTTTCATTGATTCTTTGTTGTGCCAACGCCGTTCGCTCTTCTGCGGAGCTTATCTTAGCTTCAAGACGTTTGCTCCGATCACGCGCCGCCGTCAGCTCAGCTTCATGCTTTTGTATGCCTGATAGGAGCCTATTTATCTTTGATTCAAGTAAGTTCCGAACCTTTTTGAGCGCCACGATGTCGTTTTTCAGGCTATGGAGTAAGGCAATCTGGACCTGGATTTTTCTACGGTCGACCAGTTGTTCTTTTGATTTGTCTTTTAATGCTTCTGCTAATCGGTCGCGTTCACCTGTGATCATAGTGAGACTTTCGACAAGATTGTCGCGGCTGGAGATAGACGCCTGTAGTTCATTTGATAGCTGCGATATTTTTTGCTTTAACCCCTCGTTTGATTTTTTTTCTATGGCTAAAACCTCTCCTAGCTCCGCTATTTGACGGTTGAGACGATCAAGAGCGTCATTTCGCCCCGATAATATCTCTGATAGGAAAAACTGGGCGATCGTAAACACCATAAGTAAAAATATGACGATGATCAGCAAAGTAGAAATGGCATCGACAAATCCAGGCCAAATATTGGAAGTGCTTTGGCGTCTGTTAGTTCGTGGCGCCATTGTCTAGCTATGCCGCACTGTCATTGTTTTGCGCGTTCAGCAATGGCTGCCATTGTTCGAGAAAGTACACGTATTTCACTCCGCAATTCTGAAACCAATTCATTGCGGCCCGTCCCTAGCTCTTCTAGAAGCCGGGCAATCTGAGTATCAATACTCCTTATTGATTTATACATTAAATCGTCCGTTACGCGCGTCGTTGAATCTTTGGTGAGTTTGGCTAATAAGGGCCTCATTTCCATTTGAGTTTCAGCGAGCTTTATCATCAACGATTGTTCGGTTCGCATATGTTCTGTCAACGTGTCGAGTTTTTCCGCAAGTAATATTATTTTACTATTTGCAGAAATACGATTTTCTTCGCCCCGTTCTAATGTCCGTTGCAAACTCTCTAGGCTGTCGGCGGTTTGTTCAAGGAGGGCCTGAACGTATGTCGGCACACTTTGATCGTCTTCACCACTTACGAAACTCCCAGATGTCAGTCGCGTTTGTCCCGCTAACCAATCCTCTAGGTCATTGTAAAACCGGTTTTGTGCCTGGCCGGCCTGCAGTTCTAAAAAGCCAAGGATTAAAGATCCTGCGAGGCCTAACAGAGATGAGCTAAACGCGGTTCCCATTCCTGCAAGCGGTGCTTTAAGACCTGCTTTAAGACTTGTAAATACTTTTGCTAGGTCGCCGCTACCCACTGATAGGCTGCCGATTACATCCCCAACGGCACCAATTGTTTGTAATAAGCCCCAAAATGTTCCCAATAGACCCAAAAAGATAAGCAAGCCAATAAGGTAGCGCGATAAATCACGAGATTCATCAAGCCGCGATGAAATACCATCGAGTAATGATCTTAAGGATAAAGCAGATAGGCTAAACTGTTCGCCCCGTTCGCCCAGCATGGCAGCCATTGGCGCAAGTAATCGGGGCGGCCTCTGACTAGATAGCGCTTGTTTATTATTTCGGAAACCTTCGATCCAGGCGACTTCTCGCATTAGTAAAGCCACTTGTCTAAAGATATAAAATACACCAAGCAGTAAGACCCCTAAGATAAGGCCGTTTAAGGCGGGATTCGCCATGAATGCCTCGAACAGTGGTAAAAAAAGCCCAGCCACCGCCAGTCCCACTGAAAAGACAAAAATTAACATTCTAATTAAATAGCGCCGGGGACCGTGCATTAGACTTTTCCTACGGCTGTTTGGGTCAACAGGTTAAATATAACGGTATTATGAAGGTCATGAGTCACCGTTTTATTAAAATTAGATCAATCCGATCACTGAGTCCTATGGTGAATTGATCTCCAAGAGCTTTAACAGCAATGCGTGTTATATCAATACCCCTATTAATCAAGTAGGTTCTGGCAGAGAGGGCGCGCGATAGAGCAAGCCGTCTTGCCTTAATAGCTGAGCCCCCATTTGGACTCGCGTAAGCATGAAGCTGCAGGCGGAGCTCGGAATTCTTTTTAAGAGTTTTTGAGAGATTTTTTAATACTGTGGATGCTTTAGAACTCAGCTCGAAAGATTCAGCAGCAAATTCGATACGATTAATTGTTGCAGTTTCGGTAGATTTTTCTATTGACGGTATAGAGGCAAGACGGCTTTCTGTTTTTGCCTCTCGCTTTGAGGGTTTGAGCCTTCCAGGTAAAGCGCTTTTAGTCCGAAATTTCGTCGAAGAAATAGCTGGTGGCCTGATTACTTGTTCAAATAGCGGAATTGAGGGGGGTGGGGGAACTGATCTTTTGGAAAGGTTAAAGAATTTTGGAGTTTGGAGCGCTTTTGTCGTCTTTAGGGGCGCTGAAAGATTTGGTGGTGGAGGTGGGCGGACTTTTAATGTTTTTTGAGTTTTGGGGGTACGTTTAACATGCATTTTGTTACTGACCCCTTTGCCGCGTTTCTTTTCAAGTTTGGCGCTTGACTTTTTAATATTTCTAGATGGTTGCAGGGAAATAACATTTATTTCACTGGCTGGTTGACGGGGCGAAGCTTTTGGAAATTTTAATTTTGGCCCGACATATAGATTATTTCGTCCGCCGTTCTTATTTAGGCGATTGAGATTTCTACGGGAAATATTCGGCGATGGCCCAAGAGCATCGATGACACTATAATCTATAATGACGTCGGCTTGGTTAGAAACGTCTACATACTGTTGGGCGGCTGCAATACCGGTGCTTAACATTACCAATAAAGTGACCTTGTACACAAATTTTATCAGATTAAATCCTGTCATTTAACTCCATAACCAACAACACTCCATTTGCGGACCTCGTTGGTTGCCCCTCTTCAATTTGTTTAACCAAAAGGGTTAATGCGGTGATTAATTTAGCGCGGCCCGTTAGCCTCCACAATAACGTAGCTTTATTGTGTTTGAACCTAAAATTTAGGTTCGGGAGCTGATTGCTTCCCGTAACATTTTTCCGACTGGGTTAAACAACGCGCTGTTTGCTGCTAGGATAGTGCCCCCATTTAAAGGATTATTTTGGCCGTCAAGTTCGCTCACGAGCCCACCGGCTTCGCGGACCATTAAAATGCCTGCCGCGACGTCCCAAGGGGAAAGGCCAATTTCCCAAAAGGCATCGAAGCGCCCAGCTGCTAAATAGGCCAGATCTAAAGAAGCCGCTCCAAATCTTCTAACTCCAGCAGTCTTATTCATAACCGGAACAAGAGCATTCAACATCTCCTCTTTGCCCGCGCGGTTACCAAACGGAATACCAGTTGCTAAAACGGCAGAATTGAGACTGCGGCGTGCCGAAACTCTCAGCCGCGTATTGTTTAAGAAACATCCCCCACCTCGTGTTGCCCAAAATGTTTCATCGCGGGTGGGGTCGTAAACCATACCCGCTTCAAGCTGATCATTTTGGATGTGTGCTATTGAAATGGCAAAATGAGGAATTCCGTGCAAAAAATTTGTTGTTCCATCAAGCGGGTCGACAATCCAGCAATCACTTGCGGTCTCAGCGCCGACGAAACCCTCCTCTTCCAGTAACATCGAAAAGTCTGGGCGCGCTTTGCTAAGTTCAATTTTTAATATTTGCTCTGCGCGCCGGTCGGCTTCGGATACAAAATCAGCCGGACCTTTTTGCGAGACCTGTAATTGTTCTACTTCGCCGAAGTCGTGTAATAGACCCCGTGCTGCCTTACGCGCTGCAGCATCCATAACGTTAATAATTGGTGGCCACATTTTTTGGGAGCCTTTTAATTAAGCTAAGCAAGCGGGCTAAGCGGTCAGTTTAATCTTTTGCACGCTCTACATAGGTAGCATCTGCGGTATTTATCACTACCCTTGTACCCGCACCGATATGAGGTGGAACCATAGTTTTGACGCCATTTTCCAAAATGGCGGGTTTGTATGATGACGAGGCAGTCTGCCCTTTGACAACAGCATCTGCCTCGGAAATTTCGAGGGTTACATGTTGTGGCAACCGCACCCCGACAGGCATATCGTCGACTGTGTCGACGGTTACTTCCATACCTTCCACAAGAAAAATTCCTGCATCGCCTGCCATATCAATATTTACATTAAATTGATCGAATGTTTCCGAGTCCATCAAATTGATTTGATCCCCATCTGAAAACAGCATCGTGCAAGTCTTCTCCGATGTCATGAGTTTCTCTACGGTCTCTTGGGTCCTGAAACGCTCGTTCGTCTTTACCCCGGTGATCGCATCCCTCATATCGACTGCGATAAAGGCGTTTCCCTTTCCGGGGAGGATCAGCTCATATTTCACCACGACATATTTTTTATGATCATGCTCGATAGCATGTCCCGGTCTGAGCGTATTTGCCAGCACCTTCATAGTAATTTTATCCTTATTTCATCCAGGGTTGTTTCGGCGGCGAAAATTAGCAGGTTGCCCGCACGGATTCAACGCACACCATCGCATGGATTTAATCACTGTATTTATGGGTATTACCCTGCCAGTCTTTGACTATCCATCCGCCATCGTTTTCGGCGTGAATATAATCTTCGGCAGCGGGTACTTTTCCATGGCCTCCAGGGATATCCAGCATATAGGTCGGCTGGCAAAGTCCTGATAAACGGCCGCGCAGTTTGGCTACTATTGATCGCCCTCGGGCAATTGTCGTTCGAAAATGGCTTGTTCCTTGCGCCTTATCACCGTGATGCAAATAGTAGGGCTTTACGCGGCAGCGCACGAGTTTCTTCATCAAGTTAGCGATGGCTTCAGAGTTATCATTGATACCCTTAAGTAAGACTGATTGACTAAGCATCGGAAGTCCCTCATCTACCAGTGCACCAATGGCGCGTTCCGCTTTGGAGATAAGTTCCTCAGCGTGGTTACAATGTAGCACGATAAAAACCGGTGTTTGGCGTTTTATTGCGCTGATAAGAGAGCTAGTGACCCGCTTTGGATCTACAACAGGAACCCGCGTATGAATTCGTATAACCGCGACATGATCAATTTCATCCAGCACGTCAATAATTTTTGCTAGCCGCCGCGGTGACAGGATCAATGGGTCGCCACCAGAAAGTATCACCTCCCAAATCTCTGTATGATCACGAATATAATTGAGAGCCGCCTCCAATTCTACTGCACCGAGTAAACCGTCACCTACAACTTCGCGGCGGAAACAAAAACGACAATACACTGGGCAAGTAAGCAAAGGAGTAAGTAATACCCGGTCTGGGTAGCGATGCACAATACCTGGAAGTGGGCTGTGAGGAATATCACCAATTGGATCCATTAGCTCTCCTTCTTGTTTGTTGGTTTCCAATTCTGAAGGTACAAACTGTTTGGCAATAGGGCCGTGCGGTGATGTGAATTCAATTAGTTCACCAATGTGCTTGGTTATGCTTATTGGTAAATTTTTGCTAGCCTCGGTTATAGCGGCTAAATGGTCCGGTGGAATCAGACCTGTTATTAATAATTCCTCTGGTGAGGTGATGATTCGAGTTTGTAAACTCTGGGCAGGGTTTTTGGCCGCCTTCATGGTATATTCTCCAATTTTTTTGTCCTCGGAAGCAAAAGCCGGGGCAACAATTCGGGACGAGAGATATGAATGACACTCCGCTAACCGGTAAGCAATCCCCTGATGAAGCTGTCAAGAAACCCTGGTGGCAGAGAGAAGTTTTTGCGGAGCGGTTGCCGGCCTTACTGGTTAGAAACCAAGTTACTGTGGCAACCCGTCAATTATTTACTGAGCGCGAATTTGTTGAAGTGGAAACGCCAGCAATACAAGTTTCCCCGGGTACAGAGCCGCATCTTACTGCATTTGAGACCCAAATTTTCGAGCCCTTTTCTAAGGACCATGCGAGTAAGCTTTACCTGCATACTTCTCCCGAATTTACCATGAAAAAACTTTTAACTGCTGGAATGAAAAAAATCTTTCAGTTGGCAAAGGTGTGGCGTAATGGGGAACGTTCCAGCACGCACCACCCTGAATTTACAATGTTGGAATGGTACAGGGCGGGAGCAGGATGGCGGGATATTGCTGAGGATTGTGAGGTTTTGATTCGTAGGGTGATTTTGGAATCCCACTCAGATGCAGTAACTATAAACATTAAGTGGCGTGGACAAGTATGTGACCCTTTTGCAGATTGGGAATATTTAAGTGTAAACGATGCTTTCAAGAAGTATTGCGGAATTAATCTTCTTGCTACAGCACCTGAACCCTTGAAACCGGAACCTTTTTTGTTGGCGATTGAAGCGAAGCGTATCGGTGTTCGCGTTAATCCTAAGGATAAATGGGATGAAATTTTTTTTCGGATATATCTGGAAAAGATAGAGCCAAAACTCGGCGTAGGGGTGCCCACAGTTTTATACGACTACCCGTTATCCATGGCAGCTTTGGCACGCCCTAACCCCAATGATGGGCGTGTAGCAGAAAGGTTTGAGGTTTTTGTCTGTGGTTTGGAACTCGCTAACGGGTATGGTGAGTTAACTGACGCTGCAGAGCACCTCCGGCGATTTGAATTGGACATCGAACGCAAAAAAGAAATAGCTGGATGCAGCTATCCGATTGATAAAGATTTTCTCAATGCATTATCGGCGGGCATGCCTGCAGCTTCTGGAGTAGCACTTGGGTTTGACCGGCTCGTGATGTTGTGCGCTGGAGTGGATAAAATAGAAGATGTTCTATGGGCTCCTGTCGTTACCACGTAATGACTACGATGATTTTGGCCTTTATCCATTGCTATGCAATACTTTCACATCATTCGTCTGCTAGAGGGTTTTATATTTGGTGGTGAAGTAGCAATGGAATTGGTAAAATTATCTGAGGCTATTGGTATTGAGGTGCGCGGCCTAAATATTTCTGAACCGATTGATGATGTAGTGGGTTTGAAGCTGCGCCAGGCTTGGGCCCAGAATAGTATCCTTTTGGTTCGGGGTCAGGACCTTACCGAAGACCAGCAATTTGCCTACGCTCGGACTTATGGGAAGGTGGCCGCAAGGGTCAAGCCACCAGTCGAAAAACGCGCCTATCGTGCTGACCCTGACAATCCCATGCAGCTCGTCACTAATAAAGTCAACAACGCAGGGAAGCCCATGGGGTCGCTGGGCGACGGCGAAATGTGGTTTCATACTGATAAGTGTTATGTTGAGAAACCCCACAGGGCGTCGTTTCTTTATGCGGTTGAAATTCCCCGTTCAGGTGGTCATACGAAATTTGCAAGTCTTTATAACGGCTACGATTGTCTGCCGTTTTCACTGCGCCAGAAACTGGAAGGCCGCAAAGTTTTACAAATGTACGACTATACAAAAACAAAGCCCGGCAACCTCGATCAGCCGCTCGAAAATTTATTGCATCATTGGCAGCCGGCATTCGTTACCAATCCGGATACTCGCCGCAAGGCGGTTTATATTAGTCGGCTGATGTCTATTCGGATTGAAGGGTATAGTGACGATGAAAGCCGAGCGTTAATTAACGCAGTTGCGGATATAGTGGAGGCACCCCAAAACATTTATGAACATGTCTGGAAACCTGGTGATATAATTATTTGGGATAATTTATCTTGTCTCCACGCCCGAACTGACTGGCCACGGGAAGAAGCCCGCACTTTGCGACGGGTAACAATCGAGGGAGAGGTCCTTGCTTAAGGAGCGACCTAATTCTATGGATTTGATTGAAAAACTCTTGATGCCCCATTGGTACGGTAATTAAAGGTTTTGACCTAACTAAGCCCCTGTATGAGGGAGTAAGGCAGCGGATCCCTAAGGCTTGGCATTCTCATATTATTTTACTCTTTCCTGTTTTCTGCTGAAAAACGCGGGCTCTTGCGGCGCTGTGTTGTGGAACGTGAACCCGTAATAGCCCGCTTAATCCTCTTATACGGATGCAACCTCGTCAAACATGTTATTAAAGGCTTTAACGGCCGCATCTGGACCATCGGGATAACCCCAAACACCTGCGGAGACAGCAATGAAATCTGCTCCTGCTTCAACAATAGGACGGCAGTTTTTAACAGTAATGCCGCCAATTGCGACACAGGGGACAAGCATTGTCTTTTGCCATTGTGTTAATAAAGCGTGCTCTGCTTCGAACTTACGATTTTTGGTTGTGCTATCGAAAAACGCGCCAAAAGCGATATAATCAGCTCCTGCTTCGCCTGCCTCCATGGCTAGATGGGTTGATGCGTGGCATGTTACGCCAATAATAGCATCTTCTCCCAATAAATTACGAGCATCAACATACGGTGTATCCGTCTGCCCAACATGTACACCATCGCAATCGGACTTACTCGCAAGGTCAGCCCGATCGTTCATAATCAAGGGAATATCGTAGTTATGACAAATGGGTATCAGTTGGTCTGCAACATCAAGAA
>MDTB01014475.1_pt1 | contig 10178 bp, 7 predicted proteins | sample 811161 | NCBI WGS metagenome assembly MDTB01 (sample SAMN05326650, study PRJNA326480) | marine metagenome | isolation source: seawater | place: Mediterranean Sea | collected 2009
ATAAAATCATATTTACCATACATTTTTTTATTTCTTATGTATTTATAAAAATTCATGGCTGCGTCTGTAACAGATGGCACAGTTTTTTTATTTCTACCTTTACCAACTTCTTTTTCACCCCTGTCTGGCACCATAATTTTAGGGTATAGATGCGTTAACATCATATCCTTTAACAATGGTCCAAAATTTGAACCCGGGTGTGCAGCTGTATATTCGATATAATAAGAGTTTTTTGAATCACTAGTTGGCTTTGCTTTTATCATACCATCAATAGCAGATAAAAACATCCATGCGTCACCTCTATATGTTTCTGCGCCATACATATCAATTGCCTTTGGTTCGTCAAATTCCCACTCAGTGTAAAAATAATCCTTCCGCACTTTAAAAGGCAAAACTCTTAAGCCAGCGCCTGAAAGTGGCCCGGAATTATTAAGTGCGTACAAGAATTTTTCACCCTGTTTGGTTAATTGACTAGTTGGTTGCACATTATTTTTAGCACAATTAAGATATTCACCTATAAGACTTTTATTAAAAATAGCAATTATAATGCATTCTGCTCCAGCATTATCTAAACCTTCATAAAAATATGTGTAACGGTTGCTAACACTCGGATTAACGTAATTTTCAAATAACAATTTTTCTAATCTGTAAGTCATTTTACTCACCTGCCATTCGCTTTCTAAAAAAGTTTAGTAATATACTGTCATAATTATCATAGTCTTCACAGAATTCCCAAAAATCTACTTCTAAACCGTGCTTCTTGTTAAGATCATATACAAAATCAGATAAATCACCTAAAACATCTGCATGTCTGCCTTGCAATATACTATGTTCTCTATCAAATGCACTGGTGTTATAGCTTAAATCTGAAGAAACTGTGTTCTTGGCATACGGGTCTTCGTCAAAGTAATTGTCTTTTATAGTATCCCAGGGTACTTCATTATGTAAGTCGTGTTCTATTTCCAAATGGTCTTCCTCCCACTGTTCTTCTATCTCGTCTATTATTCCACTTTCATTTTCTAGGTTACTTTTCATCCAATTTATTATGGCAAATGGTGCAGTTGCCATGTTAGCATAATGTGGCAAAATATCAACAATGTCTTTACTAAAATTGTTTTCAAGCCACATTAAAAAAGCAGTGTTATATGCATGTGATATTGGAGGGTTATCACTCCAAAATTTTTCTGTATCGTCAAAATCAGTCTGAGTGATATTCGCACCATACATATTCTTTCCACCATCCAGGTATTTCTTTTCGACATCCGGTCTTTTGAATGCATAGGTGTCATAAACTTTTCTAGCCGACGGCGACACTTCTTCTCTATCAGAAGTTATACCATCTCCAAAGTAAGACATTGTTAAATCATAAAGTGTCGGTCCATAACCTTCAATAGCAGACGCTCTTGTAATTTGCATTGCACCATTAGTATCTTCGTCCTCTTGGTTTTCAGCTCTGATTGCTGCTTTAGTGCAATCATAAAGCACTGAATAAAACTCATCAGAAATTTCATTATAAATAGCAGTACTAGCATCTCTTTTATCTATAGCCGCGGCTGCAACAGCATTTCCCGCATCAGTGTGAACCTCATATGATTTTTGTATAACTTTTTTTATTTCTTCTAAAAATTTTACCCTATCATAAAGTATACATGTGTAACCGCCCATAAAAACACCACCACCTGCGCTTTTATGATATAGTGCCATGTTGTCTAACACCTCATTACTCTTAGGTGATTTGTAACTGGACTCTATTATTATATTTTGTATTAGCTTTCTTAATGTTTTCAATTTGCAGCTCCTTCGTAGTGCGCGTTGAAAAAATGATTTAATATATTATGGTATGCCATAGGCTTTAATTTTTCGAACATGCCTGAAAATGATTCTACAACTTCATATTCATTCTCTAATATATCCTCAACCATCTCATTTAAAATAAATAAAAAATCATCATGTGCCTGTCTTAAACTTGTATAAGCTTCTTTTGCATAATCAGTGTTAAAGCTTAAATCTAACTCTTCATCTGGTTCAAAAACTTGGGTAGGTGAAAATTTAAATAAGTTTTTTTCTATATTTTCTCGGTCACGTTTCCACTGTGTAACAATATCATCTATAACAAACCTATCAGAATAATTTTGCTTTATTAACATTACAGCAAAGTGTGGGTGTTTAGTAAAATATTGCGTATCCACAGCATTGTATAGATCAGGGTTATAATTTTTTAGCCATAACTCAAAAGCATCTTTGTACGCATTTTCTATCATTTCATTATTTTTTGCATGATCTTCACAGTCATCATCAATTATATCCGTTACACCATCTGGGTCTAAATATTTTTTCTCAACATCAGGCCGCTTCTCTGCATAGAAACGATATATCTTCCTCGCAGAACGACTTACAGAACTCCTATCTGGAATTATGCCATATTTTTCTATTGACATTACTAAATCATACAACGTTGGACCATAACCTTCTATGGCTGCTGCTCTATTTACTTGCGCTGCTCCATTACAAGAGCTGTCAGGTCTTATTGTTTGTATTACAGCGACAACACAGAAAGGAAGTATCCTAGCAAAAACAGATCTTATCGCCATTTCGAAATGCGGCGAGTGTTGAAAAGCAAAATTATCATCCGGGAATACAGGTTCATCACCAGACAATTGTGAAATAGCAGTCCTTAGATGATGTCTCATCATGCTTTTCATTTTATCCTTATTATATAAAATATAATTTTCATAGTTAGAAACAGCATGTCCATGATAAAGCGCAAAATCTGTTTGTAATTTTTCACTGCGTGGATCTTTCATTGCTTCCGTTATAATTTCTGAAACTAATAGTCTTAAATTTTTCATTCTCAACCGCCTGTGTATTTTTCATGAAAGAAATCTAATAACAAGGTTTGCCATGCAGCTGGCGTCCATTTAGTAAACAAACCATCTGTCATCACTTCTTTACCATCATATATATCTAACACCTCGTGATACATTCCTTGTTCTATATTTTCTAAAAATTTATCGTGTGATGCCGTTAAAGTTTTAAAAGCATTAATAGCATAATCAGTATTATAACTTAAATTAAGCTCTTCTTTCGGTTCTAGAATAGCAGGAGGTTTCAATTTATACAAATTTTTCTCTATTTTCTCTTTTGCTTCGTACCAACTAATTTGTAACTCAGATAATTCACCCTCATCAAACATTTCATTAAATTCTCTAGAATCAATCATGTATCTAATGACATCATCTGGCCCACCAAAGTGATCAACCACATCAATAAAACCGCCTCTGTTATCGAGTGTTTGATAAAATTCCCTATTGTGACTAATTAGCCAGTCACCGAAAGCTTCATAATAAGCCTTTCTTAGTAAGCTGTTTTTAGTATTTTCTTGTGGAGTCATGTATGTGTCGCAATCGTCTGTGGCTATGTCAGTAATATTACCACCATCGAGGTAGTTTATTTCTATTTCAGGGCGCTTTTCAGCATAAAATCTATACACTTCTCGAGCAGAAGCGCTGACTTGTGCCCTGTCCGGAGTTATACCATTTGGTTCGACTGACATTACAATATCATATAATGTCGGACCATGACCTTCTTTTGCAGCTGCCCTTACAACTTGTACAGCAGCGTTACATGGTTCTCTATTCTTTTTTGTCTGTATCACAGCGTATGTATGTTCGTACACTAATTCCATGAAATAATTTTTTACGCCATTTGGGGCATTATGATCATCGCTTATTGATATTGTGCCAGTTGCTGACTTCATTATAAGTGGTCGAAACATATCTATTATTGTGTCTCTATCACTTAACCTTTCATATATTTCTCGCTTGTTATAAAGGATATAAACTTTAACACCAGCATTGCTTGAATGACTGGAATCATCAGCAGCATATAATGCGTAATCTTGTAATATCACACTACTGTTAGGGTTTAACATGCCTTCTGATATAATATTACTTATAAAATTTCTTAACTGTTGCATATAAATTACCTCTTCATATAAATATACAAAAAAAGCTCTATAAATAGAGCTTATTTTAAAACTATATAACTATTTACATTGACAGCCAGAGAAAGGCTACAACCTGACCTATATCATGTGAAAGTATGATAGGCGGAAGTTCTTCTCGAGATGGCGGCTTTGTTATTTGTGTTGTGTCACTTGAAAAACCACGAGAGCCATTAGACTTTGTTTCAACAGTAGTAACATTTGGTATTAATATTACCTTTTTTTTGTTTTCATATGAAGCTGATGATACTGGCACATGCAAATTATCAAATAATGTTAATGTAATTGTAGCAACATCAACAGTGTAAGATATATGTGTTCTTAAATACCAGTGTTCATTTACTACTGAACAGTGTGCACCCTTGTTAACATAATCACAGTTGTTAAACTTCATCCGAATACTGTAAGGATTGTGTAACTCTACTTCATCATCTTTGTTTTTCCACATAGGCAACTTTCTGACTAACTCACTATACATCTGATCATATTCAATGCCACTGCCGACACCTTCGACTACTGGTTTGTCAACATATATAATGTTATGGGCTAAACAATTTAAAACAAACAATAAATAAAAAAACATAAACACCTCTTTTAATTACTATACTTGTTAATAAGGCTTTTTACAGCTTGATTAAAAGCAATATCCCACAAATTTATATTTGGATCGCGACCTTTTAATACTGACAATGAATACCATCTACCAGTGTCGGGTGTTGTTTCCCAATTAAACTCAAAGTCAACTGGTTTAGCCTGTGCTATCATTGCATCTTTTTGCCTTTTTGTGCATGTAGCAATATAAAAATGAAAATTCCATGTCCTGTCAACTGTAGCTGTTATTTTATTTTCTTTTATTGTAAACATTGTTGGCATGCCAGTTTCTTCCTCCCATTCTTCAAGTGCTAGTGACTCATATTCTTTTTGCGTTTTTGGCACCATGTCTTCCGTAATATCTTGCGTGTTATAATGTTTTACACGCGGGTTATTAGCAGCTGCTATACCACCAGATGGATATGAATATTGCAATCTTCCACCAGTTACCATGTTGCTTCTTTGTTGAAGGTAAAGTGTTTGATCTTCTGGACATATAACTAAAATGCCAACTGCCGAAACGCCCCACATTGTCGCTTCTAAAAGTAAGGCATTTTTTCTGCCAATCTCTTCCTTAATTATTTTTTTTAATATTGTTTTTTTAATTAACATGTCGTATCCCCTTTATTTTTTTAGTAGTACAAAGTTAAGCTCGATGTCTTTCTTAAATGGGCTGGTCAGTATCCAAGAATTACTCATCACACTACTAAAAGAGTGTATTGGCCTGTCAAGATGCTGTGTGGCGGACAGTGCAGAAACAAAATATTTTTTAATGTCATGCATAGCATATGCTTTACCTATTCCGAATAAATCATTAATAACTTTACTTGCAGGATTGGCCTCGTAAGTTGGTTTGTCTAGTTCATCGCATAAATGAAACAAAACCTCTGCAACATCCAATGCTTTACTAAAATCTTTTGCACTTGTAAAGGCATCGGGTTTAATACTGATATGAACATAAATTATGTCTTCATCGCGTAAATGATAATCATTCCAAGCCATAGATCCATTGTAATCATAATCAATCGATTTTGATGTCTCAAAAGCACGCCCAAATCTATCCTTTAGCGTGTCCATCAAATAAGTAGAATTACCCGGATGTTTAGTAACGCCAATATAAATTTTATCTGGACTTATAACATTATCAAAAACTACATTTAAATCTTCAAAATAATCTATTTCTTCGCCTCGCCAATCATCATCAACATTATCGTGATTATCAATTGTACCTTGCATATATTTTAAGAAGTTTTTAGCTCGTTTTTTAGGGCTTTTTTCACCTGGGCTATGAAGATCTTCCTTAAGCTCCATAACTGCTTCTATTTCATCAAACATTTGATTGGTGAGTTCAACTAATTCCAAACCCCGCTGAGCGGCTTTAAGTGTGTTTATTTGGCCTGATGCTTCGATACTTTTTGCCGGATCATCTATTTTATTTATAACTCTTTGCAACTCCTTTTGCAACCCATGTTTTCCTTGAGCAAACAATTCACTATCATCATCTATGGCAGCTTGCTTCATCGCAGCTAGATATTTGTCTGTGTCATCTAACGCACCAATTAAATCTAACTCAGCCTTTTGCCCTTTAGTCATGACTTCGCCAGATTTTGCATATTCAGCTTCAAATGCCTCGTACTGTAACATTTGCTGATATGTTTTTAACACTCCTTGTAACATGTGAAACGGCATATAATCAAAATCAGAATCAGACCCGGTTTTAAGTTTAGCTAAATTTTTCTTTACTTCGTCAGTGGTGAATCTACTATCAGTAAAGTATTTTTCATATTTATGTTTATACAGACCACGATACATGTTAGCCATTAAGTCAAGTGTTTCCTGTGAGTATTTAGTAAAGTCAGCTATACTGTCGAATTTTTTCTGTCTTTGTTCAATTCTTTTTTGAAGGTCAGCCTTAAATTTCTCATGCTTGTCAGCTTGATAACCAGCCATTTCCCCTTTAAATTCTTTGCGCTTGGCTTCTCGTTCAACGGCGCCAATCAAAACACCCCGCCCGATATTTTTGTTTAAGCTTTTCAAAGTGTCATTATCAGTAACTATCTTAAAGTGTTCATTAAAAGATGGATAATCTTTAAATGACAGACTATCTAAAACATGTTTTAAAGTAGCAACACCATCATAGTATTTAAATCGATTTATAAATATTTCACCGGTTATATTTTTTTCATTATAGTCTTTATATAAATCATAAAGCCTAATAACAGCACCCATGTTGTTATGAGCATCAACAGGGCCGGTAAATTTGCGAGACGCCAAATATAATTTACCTGCTACTTTAACATATTTACTGTATATATTTTCTAATTTTTTCTCGTAATCCTCGAGTTTTCTAACAAAAGATTCTGCACTCATCGAATCTTTCTTGTGATCTGTTAAGTGATCTGCTAATCCCGAATGGATTTTTGAATGAGTAACAATGTCAAAATCTGGCATTTCATCAATTTGCCTAAGTAACGGTCTGTTTATAGTGTGCAATTTTTCAGCATTTTTCATTTGTGTTCTCGTAGTATGGAAAGTTGGTAACTCAGCTGCAACTCTTACTCGTTTTTCTTTATAATGTGTAAATTGTTTTTGGCGTATAATAGTGGTTTTAAATTTTACTGTTTCAAACTGTAATGATACTTCTTCTGTCGATGTCAATTTTTCTGGTCTATTATACCCTAACTGTAGAATTATTGGAAAATATCCTAAAAAAGTGTCGTTTCTAATTATTTTATTGGTTGGATCGACTAGTTGTGAAATATTGTGCCTCGGAATAAGCTTATTTTCTGTGTATCCATCTAAGATTTTTACTGAATTTTCTCCATAGTCTAACCTAATATCACCCCCGTCTAAATAACTTTGTTTTTCCTTTAGTCTTCGCGCATTACGTAGGCAAATTGTATATGTTTCTAACAAGTCTTTTGATAGTTTATTAAACTTTATTAAGGTTTGCAAAAGATCAGCATCATATTTTTTCATTTCGGAAGTTCTTTCCAAAACATGAACATATCTATCTTCCCTAGCATCATATGTTAAAAATTTAGTAATGTCAACGCCAGTCCGGTCTTTATATAAATCAACAACTTCTTCTAAGGCTTCTTCAATGTCATCGGTCTGAATAGCACCTAATTCTTCGCGAGCCGCTGCAGCGCTAGCTTTAAAATCAGTATCTAGTGGAGCGTTTTTAATTTTATTTTTTATAAATTTGCTTTGTTTTTCAATTCTTGTCAAACTTCTGTCTAAAGACTTTGTAATTGCTGTACCAGCATCCGTGTTTTTTACGGCTAGTAAAAAAGAATTTAAATCACTTAAGTGTAAAGATTTCGGAGATATTCTTTCTGCATGAGACTTACTAATTTCCCAATCGTAAAATGCAGTGGGGTTTTTCTGTAAATCTACCTGTGTAATATCTGGATGCTGACTTTCCTCAGTTTCCTCATGCATTAAATTTGGTGACCATTTCAAATCTAAAGAATATATAATAATATTATATTTTTCTGGGTCAGAAAATATTTGTGCTAACTCGTTTGATGTTTTATTTGTTTTAGGGTCGAAGACGTCTTTCATGTTTTCTATTTGATCGTACAATGTTGCATAAAATGTTTTATATGTGTCATAGCTTACACTGGACTCAATAAAACCAGATTTCTTCATATAATCTAAAGAATAATATAGATTTGGGTATGGCAATAATATAGTAGTGTTATATTGCATTTCATTTTTTGTAGCATTAATAGCACCGAAATACAATTCTTCATATAAAAAATCTATCATACTCTTTTCAAAAACATCAATGTATGGCCGTAATATAGTTTTCATATATCTTTGTGATTTTTCTATAAATGCTTCTGTTTTCTCATCTGTTGGTAGCCTATAATTTGTAAAGTTGGCTAATAATTCAGTGTTTTCTGACTTTACATATTTCCCATAAACATTTTTCTTTATATTGCTTTTTATTTCTTCTTCATTAATAGTAAAATAATTTGCTAGTGACAAACTAACATCATCAATATCAGCTGGTATACCATCATCGTCTACATCTATTAAATCAAAAAAACGATAATATCGATATACTCTGTTTAAATACTCACGACCGGTTATTGCTTTACTTAACTTACCTAGCCATTGTTGTTTTGTGTTATCTAAAAAAAGATCTTTTATTTCATCTTTTGTAAACGCATGATTTTGAAAATACTTATATTTTCCACCTGATGCTTGTATGTTTTTTTGTTGATCAAGTATAGTTTTTGTCATGACATTTCTAACACGATCATTGTTAGATTTAATATCTAAGCTGTACTGAAAATCTCCGTATGCAATGTAGTTTGATAATCTTGAACCTATAGGTTTTGTAGCTACTGAAAACTGATTTTGGTTTGGTGCATTTCCAAAAGCAACTTTCTCGGGCCTTTGTTCGAGCAGCATTCTAATGTATTTTCTTATACCAATTTCATTAACCATTTACAGTACTCGCATCTAAAATTTTTACTGGTGTTACAATATATTCATTCCATAAACTAGTTTGATTAGGTTGGTCACATTCGTTTAAGTCATAACATATATTAGTTTCATCCCCGGGATAATCTAATCTTAACATGTTGCATGCTCTCATTCCGTTATCAATGACAACTGATTTGATATCAGATTTAAAAGCTGCTTTAACATTTCCAATGATTTTAAGTTTTATGTTTGCTTTATCATCAAAATAACTATTCATCATATAAGTAAAAGCTGATATATCTATTGGTTCTCTATTCTCTATCGAATATTGTATTCTATTCATACCTTCTTGGTTAGTAAAATGACTTACTACTTTAAGGTTTTTTACACTGCCATATATTTGATGTGTAAATTCTCTATTCATCAAAACATATGGTTCAATATCTCCGCGGCTATAAAAATAAGCAAATCGTAGGGAATCAATATCTTTAAAATATGCGGCATATTGACGTTTAATAGACCACACTCTGTGGTTTATAAAATCTTCTATAAATATTAAAACGTTTTCTGTGTTGAAACTATCAAAATTAGCTACCTCATCATACAACAAATAACCAAAATGTTGTTGTATAATATCATATATCGGACCGGGAATTGTTTTATTTCTAACACTAATACCCGAACGTTGATACATTAATAACATACGAGCTATGTGTTCCCACTCTTTCAGTGTTTTAAATGCTTTTGCAGGTTTAACGTAACCTCTAACTTGCACATTTTCAGACAATATATTTCTAATGTAAGATCTTACCAAACGCATTACATACTCCGCTAAGAGTAATTATGCTAGTGATGTGGATTTTCCTTGTATTTTTGCAAAGCAACATTTATTAAATTATCTTTAGGGAAAGGAACAGTTTTAAATTTTATATCATCGATATGAATGTAATATGCTTGGCCACCTGCTCCGCCACCAAAAATACTTGATATAAATATTTCATAATCTTCTTCAAGATCGAATCTTTCATTATAATATTGTAATACACCACTTTCAAAAAGTCTTACTTGTAAATGGTCCTTATTTCTTGGGTCGCCAACCCAACCCGGCATTAATACTATGTCACTATTTGGCTCATACCCTTCG
>MDTB01032159.1_pt1 | contig 10178 bp, 16 predicted proteins | sample 811161 | NCBI WGS metagenome assembly MDTB01 (sample SAMN05326650, study PRJNA326480) | marine metagenome | isolation source: seawater | place: Mediterranean Sea | collected 2009
AAGTTTTTGTATGTCCGTGTGTGTGATTACGTCATGTGCGAAACAATGGAATATTTTTGCACGTGCAATCTCGGCAAATTTCTCAGACCAAAAAATATTCTGTAAGAAGTTTTGGATGTCCTGTTGTTCAGTGTTGTGTTTTGGATCTCCAAACTCGCGGCGTGACTCGTCTGGCCAACACATTATTATTATTTTCGGATCCAATAATTTTTGTGTTCCCCATAGTCTACGAACACAGGCATCTCCACTTGCACCAGGCACTCCTAGGTTCCAATATCTCAAACGTTTGTTGTTATGTTTACTTAAAAAATGCACCCAATGTTCGTCGTCGTTCAGTCCCTGCCCAAAAGTATGGCTACAACCCAAAATCACGACATTCTTCTTGCCGTCGGGCATAGGATCCCATTCGGGACATCTGTATCCAGAACTATTAAGTTGGTGTTCGTTCCAGGGATATTCGCCTGTGGCCTGGACATCTAGTCCTTTATCTGTGTAAGATCCATATTTCATTGATATGCTACCAGTCCTTCCGGAGTTTGGCGATTAAGTTCTAATGTCAAACAGGTGACGCCTTGATTGAAAAAATGTGAATAGGTAAAAGGAACAAATATTATTTCAATATCCTTTTGTTCCAATTGTTTGATCAGGTTTGTCTCGTTCTTGTAATGATCCCACATCACCACGGTGTTCCTGTCGATGCTCAAACAATTCACACACAAAACCGTGTTGTCGAAATCTGAATCTTGTATTCTGGAATCAACTAGGGTTTGTTGCGAGGATTTTTTCCTATCCATGGTTGGGTCTGCTTGGATTATATCCCAGTCCTTGAAATAGTTTGGCAATGTTTCTCTATCGTGGAATGTCAACAAGAGTCCCGGCCTTAGTATTGTCAGCTGTGAATCCAGATGTCCTATCATTTTATCATTGTGTATCTCATGCAAATTATAAGTGTCGCCAAACATTGATTGCAACCATTGGAATCCTAATTTGTTGCCTGCACCTTTTGTGTTGACAAATAAGTCCTTACCGTATTTCATACAGGATGGAGCGTCCATTATAGGATCTTGGTTTGGCACATCGTCATTCGCCAACACATAGTTTTCGTAGTCGTGTCTTGGCACTGGCATGGAAAACCATTTTGATCCTTTTTGAAATTGCTCAAGCATGATGTCTCTGAAATAAAAAGTTTCAAAAAATCTTTCTTGTTCGCACATCGATGACTCTACTATGTTGTTGCCTAACACAAGATATAAATCTCTAGGAGTCAATGGGATCTTGGTACCAGGCATAGACCAGTAGGGGGTGGATATGGCTTTGTTTGGAATGGGTTTTGGCCTATGTACCTCTATGCCCCTTGTTTCTAGCATCGATTGAAAATGTTGTAGTTCCTCTTTGGTTTTTTGAAAGATGTACTCTATACGTTTTTGTGCCCTTGCATCTTCTAGCTTTATGGCTTTGGGGTCAACATCACCAATTATCAATTCCTTTAAGGGATCAAATGTGTTGTGTACGTTTATCATTGTTTAGCCTTATGATACAGTTTCGAATGGGATTTGTCTAGGAAAATCCAATCATTCTGTTCGTTCAATAATTTACGTGGATCCCTGTTGGATTTGTTGAAACTATGTCTGGATTGGAAATTATTACCAGTACAGAAATAGAAATTGATCTCACCATACCATCCAAATGTGTTTCCTGCTTTGCCGTATATAATTTCGTTGTATTTTTCCTTTTCGTTGTCCTGTAAGGTGTTCCACCATTGATCACCGATATGCGGAAAATATTCCGCATTGTATAAATTGATTATTTGGTCATTAATGATTATGTGTTCTATTTTTAAATATTTGTTTTCGTGTTCTGCAGGTCCGGTCCATTTAAAACAAATTTTGTTCTTTACACCTTCCTTGTATGAATGGTCAAACTCCAAGACATAGTTAACACTGGAGTTCTCCGCAAAAGTTTTATCGAACACAGTGTATCCGTTTATCTCCACTTTGAGATTGGTTGCACAGGAGCCTGATTGAACTTTAATAGGAATCTGATGTAAAAAATTTAAGTTTGTTTTTCTTTTGCATCGCAGTATCAGTCTATCCTTCTTGTAAAAAATTTTGCTTTCGATCATGAATTTTTTTTCTAAGGCCTCTAGTATTTTTTGTATCGGAGTTTTATCGGTCCATGTGTCAATGATTAGGTTGTCACATTCCAGCTTGTCGTAAATTGAAAATTCGTCATCCAGATGATGATTGACACTTAACATGAATATCGTGTCAGCCTTCAACTGATAGTCTTCTGCTTTTGTTCTTACACATTCGGTATCTGTGTCAACGAGAGTGGCAACCATTTTAGCGATGTACAGGTCTTCTGCAGATGGATCAATGCATGTAATTTTTTTTGGCTTGAACTTGTCAAACCAAGGAATTTTATTACCATACTCACATCCGATGTCCAGCACATCTTTATCGTTAATGATATCCTTGTTTAAGAAAAAACATTTGAGAAAGTAACTTTCCAGCTCTGTAGGAAACTGCCAATCACTGCTCGGTAGTTTCAAATGATCTTTCCATGATAATGTTTTGTGATCCACTTGCCCAAATTTAAGATGAGACAGATATTCAAACATCCTCTTGTCTAATTTTTTTAACATCATTTGCTTATTCTTTATTATTAATTAATTGCCGCAGTTGGTAGACCCGACAGGATTCGAACCTGTGACCTTCTGTTCCGCAAACAGATGTTCTATCCAACTGAACTACGGGTCTATCAATGGCGGTCCCTAGGGGAATCGAACCCCTCTTTCGAGGATGAAAACCACGTGTCCTAACCGATAGACGAAGGGACCAAGTAGTTGCGTACCAGCGATACCAAAATCACCAAGTTCGCCATTATTACCAAAAAACTCGTTGAGTTGTTTAATCTGAGGTTCTTGGTGCCGCTTCACGGATTTGAACCGCGGACCTACTGATTACAAATCAGTTGCTCTACCAACTGAGCTAAAGCGGCATTACAGTTAATATAGTACACTAGATACCACCTTATGTCTACCCTTTAAACGTACACAGACGCCTGTATACGCATGGTAAAACATATGTTGGAGTAGTTGTATGTTTGCAAGAATTACCAACAATTTCAATAGTGTTAATCACATGCAACCTACAAGTAAATATTTTGGTATATGGAATTTTTTAATAGTAAAAAATTTATAATGATAATGTTTATTGTCTTGCTGTCTGCGGGCCTTACCAATTGTGCCAAACAAAAGGTACTGGAAACACAGGCACCTAAGGAACCAACCACATTGGAAACAATAGGTAAGTTGGACGCTATCGCAACCGTTTTAGGCTGTATGTTTGATCCTACACCTTGTAGAGAAAAAGCAAAAGAAAATAGTAATTAAACTTTAAGTTGCCCACCAAGATCTAAACCTTGTAACTCATCTGGCTTGCCTTTGGGGTAGGTTGGCTCGACGTGAAATTCCTCGCCTGTTGAGTCGTTCTTACAACCAGCAATCAACCAATCATATTCAAATTCCATGTCATTGACAAATTCCCATAAAACATCATAGGTCTTTGTGGTCGAATCTTGCTTTAGTAGTTCTGACTTACATGCCTCCATTGTATCAAAAGTTTTTTCCATCTGAAAAGTCCTTTGACTTTCAATTGGACTTTGTCCAATAAGATATGCAAGTATTAATATTTTGTACATCAATCCTCTAATTGTTGACACTGCTCGGCACTAGGTTTTGTTTGTAGTGCTTTGTCATATATCCAAACATATGAATACGTCACCTGGTCACCTTCGACCATGCATTTTTTTCCAAATACTAGGTCGGGATTTTTAGGCAGTGAGCAGTTTGCTAACAATAAGAATACTGATATAATGAATAGTTTTTTCATATATGTGTATATATTATAGCATACTATAATGATTTGTAAACCTGGTAAATATATGTGCTAAACAGGAGGATATATTATGAATCCAGTGAATTGGGTAAAAAGCAGAATAGATGAAAGAACTTCATGGGACGGCGCTGTGCTGATAGCAGTAGGCGTGGTTATATTGATTGCTGGACCTTTTGCCAAACTTGCGGCATGGGGTGCGATTGGTTACGGAGCATGGACTCTTTGGAAAAAGGAAAAATAATGTTCAACAAGATCAAGATGCCAAAGATGCCTAAAATTAAGATGCCTAACGTGGTTGGCAGTGCCAAGGACATGGGTAAGAAAATAAAAGGCGAAATTGGAAACAAAACAAAGGGTGCTTTTAAAGGTATCAAAGGACTAAACCCTTTTAAAAAATAATCTAATCCAGGAGGTTCGCTATGAAGAACTGGATAAAAAGACTCATAGCATCATACGATAAACTGTTCTATGATGAGCCAAAAAAGAAAAAGCCTACTATCTATAAGATCGGAAAAAAGCGATACATTAGGAAAAAGGTGTACACGTGGCAAAAACGAAAATAAAATAATTCTATTTGCTGTGCGGTGGTAACTTCTTCTCCACCCACCAGATGTGTTTTTGAGTGATCGGATCAAACTTACGCAATCTTAACTTGTTGTTCTTCTTTTCGCCTTTGGTCGGCTTCTTGGCATAATAATAGAAGCCATGATCTTTCATGTTGGAATCCTCGGGAACTAAACGCACCTTTACGTATGGTTTCTTTGATTTTGATTTCTCTTTTGCCATAATATTAATTATGTATTTTGTTTTATGTGATTTAATTTAATCCATCTTTTATGAACTGCATCTGCTTCATCAAAAGGTATTTTAATATTAAAGAAACTGTCCAATTGATCCAATAAACTTTGATCAATATTATCAGTATAATATTTTCCGAAATGTAGCACAAAAGGCTCCGGTAAAAGATTTTGAATGTTTTTATTTTGTATGTCTACTTCGTCGATCCATTGTTGTTTGTCCTTCATTTTATCATGAGATTTTTTAGCCTTGTTAAATTTAAAATAGTGATTGTAACAATTCTCGCCAGGTGAACACACGTATAGCAATTTTTTATTATCAAAGCGTTCTATCAATTCAATATCGTTATAAAGATCAATGAGGTGGACTAGGTTTGGCCTCCATAAGAATTCTATTTTTAACCAATTGTCGTTATTTCTTTTTTCATTGTAGACTGTATTTAGAATAAACTCAAAGTTTGATGCGGAAGTTTTTGAAATAGGTTTGAGATCGAATCTTTTATCAAGTAAGCATAACCATCGAACATGATTGCCTGCTCCACCGATAGGTGCAACGACTGTCCTCATGTTATTCCTTTTCGTTATCTTCGTTTCTGGATTTTACGATGCGATCGGCAAGACCATATGCTACTGCTTCGTCTGGAGTCATGAATTTATCTCGCTCCATGTCGGCTGTCAAAATTTCAAATGTTTTGCCTGTGTTGTTGACATATATTTCAGTCAACTGTTTTTTCCAACGCAACAATTCGTTTGCTCTGATCTCCACATCAGAAGCCTGTCCGGAAGCACCACCTAAAGGTTGATGTATCATGTGTCTCGAGTGTGGTAACATCAATCTTTTGCCTTTTGTGCCTGTACTGGCCAATAATGATCCCATTGAACATGCCTGTCCGACAACAACTGTTTGGATGTCCGAACTGATGTACTGCATTGTGTCGTAAATTGCCATGCCGGCAGTGACAAGTCCGCCTGGAGAATTAATATATAAGGTGATATCTTTCTTTGCATTCTGAGATTCTAAAAACAATAGTTGTGCTGTAAGCACTGAGCTAACACGCTCGTCTATGGCACCGTCCAACATGATGATACGATCTTTCAGTAATCTAGAAAAGATATCATAGGATCTCTCGCCTTTGCTGGTCTGTTCAATTACTATAGGTGTAAGAGGCATGTTTAAAGTTTACTAGATTTGATCCTATTTGTCAACCATCCTGTAATGGCTCCCAAGGCTATGCAGTTAAGGTATAGAACGTGTATGAACGCATAAGAAATATATCTGGCAAAGTTGTTGCGATTGAATATAAATTTCAACCAATCATAATGAATCAATTTGTGTATTACCAACCATGACAGAAATACAATAGGATCAATCAAACTTGGCCATAACAACAGACTGAACAGCGAGGCAACAGCATTCTTTTTGTCTTTGTGTTTGCCATCCCACTGCACTCTACCTTGCAATTTTTTTACCGTCCATATACATGCTCTGTCAAAAACATTTTTGAAAAGATCAAATCCCTTGTTGTTGTAGTGTTTGACCACCACGGTGTTCTCAAGAACAATGTCTACGCCGGCTTCGTGTATGTTCGTGGCATACTCTTCCAGCTCCATTGTTCTGGTTTCTACCCATTGTCCGGTTCTCTCTAATAATTTTTTTGTTATGACACAGCAATAACCTTGTAACTGTCTGATTGTGTCACGCGGCTGTGCATAAAGATAATGTGTTGAATATAGTTCCAACATGCCTTTGTACCCAGCGGTGTATGAGTCAGTGACTTCTCTGCCCATTGGAAAACAAAAAATCTCCGATTGATCTTTATGATAATTGTTTTCACAGTGCCTGACAAAAAGTTCCGGCAGTAATATGTCGCTGTCAACAAAAACAATCACATCATGTGTTGCATGTTTGGCTCCGAGGTTCCTGCTTCCGGCCGCGTACAACCGTTTGGGAGTTTGCAACACCGTGACAGGCAGTTCCGGTAGTTTGCATTGATCCGCAACAACAACTATCTCATTTCGACCAATCTGGTCATACAACCTTGCAAAACAAACTTTGGTTTGTCTGGTCCATTCATGCATAGGAATAACAAACGTTATCATTTGGTAAGCACCTTGGCCAATAACTTCGGAGTGTATAGGACATCGGCGGTTTTGGCACATTCAAATGTGCAGAAACATTTTTTATCCTTTATGAATCTTCTCACACGTTGGGCTTCGGCTGTTTTGAGAACTTGTTTGATATCCCAATTACAATCTTTGAGGTTGCCCAGGTAACTGCTCTGATCAGGGTGTATGGTATTGAGCACCTCACAACTATGCACTTCACCGTTTTGGTACACCGTCGCATACCTTTTGCCTGCAGTGCAATCATGCTTGTGCGTGTTCTTTTCGCTGATACGCTGTATCTCGTCATACATGACATCTCTCACCCTACCGACCATCTGCTCGTTCCATTTCTTGGGCCTTTGTCCTCGCACATAGTCCATCACCTGTCCCACAGCGTCAACAGGTATGTCACCTGCCTGCTCCGCTTTGGTTTTGCCGCGTGTGATAGTGACCGAATGATGGTTTGGGTTTAGGTAGTGAACTTCTTTTATAAAATTTTTAAAATCGGCATGGTTCCAACGGCTGATGCAAGTGTTGATGTCAACATGCAGGTTATGATAAGCATCACATGTGCTCATCCTTCTCAGTATCTTGTATGTGGACACTGCCCTCCTGTAACTGCCTTTGATTCCGCGGATGCGGTCATGGGTCTTCTCCGTGCCATCTATGCTGACACAGATACGGAACTCCGTGTCTTGATTCAATCTCAATATCTCCTTGACCTGTTGTACAATGTGCTTTGTTTGGAATCCGTTTGTGATTATGCTACATCTGGGTGTGCCGCTGTGCGTACACAGATTGGTCACAAAACCGTCTAGGTCTTTGCGGAGTGTTGGCTCTCCACCGGTGATGCTTATGTGTAACACTCCCTTGAGGGACAGTCCAAGCTGGGTGGCCTCCGTGAGCGATATCTGTTGTGGTGCTTCCTGCATTGCGTCCCAATAGAAACACATGTCACAACGCAACTGACAGATGTTGTTTGCATACACTGTCACATAGGCGGGTGCACCGGTCAAGGTGCTGGCCGCGTACTTGTACAGCAGTGCGTTACCAGGCATTCTTGATTCCTTGCATTTCATATAGTGTGCCATCAACGTGTTTCCACGTGAAGTCTTCATCATCATGCATGTCAGTGGCCGCAGTTGTCCTGTCCAGTTCCTGTGTCACACGTGCCACCAATTGTGTGTCCACAAATATCCTCAGTCGGTTGGGCACAAATTTACTCAGTGCCTTGACACCCAGGGCCTCGTTGTGTGTGCCACACGTCCAGCCCTGTCCTGCGATCAACACGTTGGCGGGCCTGTGTTCGATTGCTTTTATTCTGCCGTAGATCCGCATGAACTCTTTCATGTCTGACATTGGTTTTATTCCGGTGAGGTCGTGGCGAATGGGAAATTTGTCTGGGTCATATGTGTTGCAACTGACCTTGTCCGCGGTGGGGTGTTCCAGTATCCTTTTGGCTATCACCCATGGCAGGTTCCACCAACAATCTGTGCATATCATCACATCAAATTCCATAACGCTTGTCCTTGGGCAATCTCTTGGTGGGTCCTTGCATGACCCGATCTATCAATTTCTGTATGCCGGCATTGGCGTGTGTGCTGTTCCATTGTGTCCAAAGGCGTTTCTGCCACTGCCTGAGATCCTGGTTGTGCTTCTCCACTGCCAGGTGTTGCTCTATGTGACCCAGGCTGTGTGACAGCAGGTCAAAGTTCCATAGGTGATGGCAGGGCACCACAACATCTGCGTTGTGTGTCTTCAATCCTGTGATCAGATAGCTCACACGGTGGAACACCGTGTCCTTCCACAGCGCCTGCTGAATGGACCAGCGCCATTCGTCCTGTGTCTCTGTGCTGATCAGTATGTCAAAATTCTCTTTATGTTCCGTGCCGTGATGCAGGGACAGTGCCGCCTTGTGCTGTGATCCGGTCACTCGTGCATGTTTGTGTTCCCAGTCTCTCCAGCCAGTGGACATCGATTCGCCCGCGGCCTTGCGTCCGGGCACCCGACCCATCACTTCGTCGTAGCAGAGATATGGCCATTTGTGTTCGCGATCCTGGCCCACGCACTCCTGCAACCAGTCTATGTGGTCATGCAGATTGAGGCATCTGGCCAAGAAGTTGCCGCCGGAACCCGGCATGAATCCTATGCGTACCTCCATGCTATTTCCTCACTGCCCTGATGTACTCCCACAGGTATCTGGGCAGGTGCCGGCAGTTGATGGATGATGCGTTCTGGTCTGACACCACCGCTGATCGTTCCCTGATCGCCATGCCGGCACGATGCATGTTGATCAACAGGCGTGTGTTCCACATGTGTGTGTGCAACCGCTCTGACGGCCATTCCACAGTCTCCAGCATATGAACCGGATAGTATCTGTGTGTGTGGCTCCAATCGGTTATGTCGCTGTGCATGATGCGTTGTGTGATCGAGCCCAGTGTGTTGGTGACCAGCTGTCTCAGGGCGGGCCTGTCCTGTCGGCTGTGCAGTAATCTGCGGCTTTTAATGATCACGTGTGGATCCTGTAATATGCTGTTATAACAGTCGTTGATGTCGCGTAGGTCCTGTGAGCAGTCCTCGTCCAGTTCGGTTATGACGCGGATGCGGGGATCCGCCATGAAGTGCTCCATGCCCAGCCTACTGCCTGTGCCACGCTCCGGCCATGGGTGTTCACGTTTGACACGCACATGATCCACTCCCTCCATCTTCTCGGGTGGTATGTGCCTGTAGTGTTCCACCACACAGATGCGATGCGATACTCCACAATGGCGGCGTATCCAGGACAGGGTGTTGTCCAGTGAGTGGGGGTTGTACACAGGTATGATGATGCCCAGCATTGTGCCAATATTTACGCCGGTCTCGACAGGGTGGCAAAATTACAACACAGAGGCCATGATGATCAACAGGATCCATGTGACGTACCAGGCACGTGCGGATCTCCACATCTCCCGCCATGGTGTGCCCACACGCCAACCGCTGACTGTGCCACCGATCACGCCCACACCCACGAACACCGCGACAATGGTGGCCACGGTGCCGATCATGCGAACGTCCCGTACATGTGGCCCAGCACGAGGCTGATGATCACGGCGGATACAAATATGCCGGCTATGATGTACACAAGGTCCATACAAATATATAAGCGGATGTGAGAGGTGGTTATAGCGGGTTATTTTCCCGCTGTGCAAATTTTTTGGATGTCAGGTACACGCGGTGCGGTTACTCTGTGGGATACTCGCCGTCGGTCTTCCTGATCATACGCAGTGCTTCTTCCATGTATTCCTCACACTTGTCTGTGTCACCAGTCACACGCTCACCGATCGCCCGGCTCTGCATCGCTTTGCTTTCGTGATACAACGGAGCATCTGATCGCTTC
>MDTB01048650.1_pt1 | contig 10178 bp, 10 predicted proteins | sample 811161 | NCBI WGS metagenome assembly MDTB01 (sample SAMN05326650, study PRJNA326480) | marine metagenome | isolation source: seawater | place: Mediterranean Sea | collected 2009
ATGCTGACCTTCAGGAGAAAATTCCCATTTTTGAACAGATGGAATTTGTCTATTTTTAAATGTATCTTGACTTTCTTCTCTGCTAAATAGTCCAACTCTATTTACCCAAGCCCCTAAATTCGTAGACACAGAAACATCAGGAGATGTTGTTAATATTCTATTTGAAAATTCACTATTTAACCTTGAGTACTGATCTAATAATTTACCAAATGCATTTTGTGTAGAGCTTTTTGTTTCATTAAGTGGTTTTAACTTATCTACAGAAATTTTTTCAGATTTAAATTTTCTTAATCCTGCTTTTTGAAATGAATTATTAACTACAAAATTGTGAATATCTTTACTCTCTTTTGAAAAATTATTCCATTCATTTCCTTCATTAATTTTCATTTTGTATTTGAAGTCATTCATCTGGGATTTAGTCATTAAACCTGCATGATTATCTTTATGACCTGCAAGAGGTGTCCCCCATCCCTTAATTGTGTAGGCCAAAAATGCAGTAGGCTTGTCATCTTTAATTTGATCAAAAGCATTTTTTAGTGATTTAATACAATGTCCACCTAAATTTCCCATCAATTCTAAAAATTCGTCATCTGTCCGATTATCAAGGAGTTTAGAAATATTTCCTTGATCACCAATATCATCTAATATTCTTTCTTTGATTGCTTTACCACCCTCAAAAATTAATGCTGAATAAAGTTGATTTGGACAATTATCTATCCATTCTTTTAATTTTTCTCCACCAGGCTCTTTAAATGCGTTTAATTGTAACTCACCATATTTAATTACAACAACATTCCATCCAAAAGACTTAAAGACAGAATCAATCTTTTCCCATAACCCCTCATGAACAACACCGTCTAAAGATTGTCTATTGTAATCTATAATCCACCAAACATTTCTTAAATCATGTTTCCACCCTTCTTGCAGACATTCATATATATTTCCTTCATCGAGTTCTGCATCACCAACTAATGCAATCATTCTTCCTTTTTTTTGATATTTATTAAATTTTTTCTTTCTAATATAATCTTGGGTAAGAGAGAGAAAGCTTGTCATTGCAACACCAAGGCCAACTGAACCAGTTGAAATATCTACATCATCAATATCCTTAGTTCTCGATGGATAAGATTGTGCACCATTATAACCTCTAAAGTTTTGTATTTTTTCTAATTTTTGTAATCCTGCTAAATACTGTATTGCATGAAATACTGGACTTGCGTGAGGTTTTACAGCAACTCGATCTTCAGGTTTTAAAACATCAAAGTATAAAGAAACCATCATGGAAACCATAGAAGCACAACTTGCTTGATGTCCTCCAACTTTTATTCCGTCAAAATTTTCTCTAACATGATTAGCATTGTGTATCATCCAACAAGATAACCATAATACCTTTTGTTCAATTTCTTTTAATATTTTAAATTTATCCACTTAATAATGATATCATTTAATAATTAAAATTAATGATCAAATATGGTATATATTTTTTATATATCAATATATTCTACTACTAAAGTAGTATATATTAGTTTATAATTTTAAAATGGATAAAATTGATAAAAAAATAATTTTTGAACTACAAAAAAATGGAAGATTATCAAATTTTCAGATTGCTGACAAAGTTGGTTTGTCACCATCTCCATGCCTAAGAAGAATAAAAAACCTAGAAAAAAAAGGAGTGATTTCTGGATATACTGCAATTGTGAATGAGGAACTATTTGGATTACCCATAATAGCTTTTGTTTTTGTTAGACTAGAAAATCAAACAGACGCTACGCTTAAAACCTTTGAACAAGGTATAAATCTACTTTCTCAAGTCGTTGATTGCTGGCTTGTAACAGGAAATAGAGACTATTTATTAAGAGTAGTTTCTCAAAGCTTAAAAACATATGAAAAATTTATGCGTGAAGAACTAACTAAAATCAAAGGAATTGCTTCTATTGAGACTAATTTTGCATTAGGTAGTGTAAAAACTAAACAACCTTTACCAATCAATTGACATTGGCAATACTAACTGGAACGCCAAATTCTTTTTGACATACTTCTGCAAGCCTTTTTATACCTTGGTCAATCTCTTTTTTAGTTGGATTGGCAAAACAAAGTCGCATTTTTTGTTTGTTATTTTTATCCATTGACCATTCAACACCTGGATTTATTGCAACACCATCTTGTAAGGCAATGTTATATAGTTTTGAAGTATCCACTCCATCAGGCATTTTAATCCAAACATAAATACCACCAATTGGTTTTTTATACTCTACAGTATTACCAAAATATTTGTCCAAAGCTTCACACATTATTTCAGCCTTTGACTTTAGTTTTTGGTTTAGTTTGGTAAGGTGATCAAAGAAATGATTTTCACAAAACTCAGAAAGAACCATTTGCTCTAAACCTCCTGTGCCTGCATCAGTTTTATAAGGCAAAACTCTAGATAATATAGGCCAATCTGCTACCAAATAACCTAACCTAAAACCAGGAGCAATTGATTTTGAAAAAGACCCACAATAAATAACCCTTTTCGAATCATCTAATGCTCTTATAGAAGGTGGTCTTTCTTCACCCCAAATTAAATCTGCATAGCAATCATCTTCAAAAATTGGAACATCATAACTTTTAGCTAACTCTATTAATTTAATTCGTTTTTCCTTAGACATTATTGTACCAGTAGGGTTTTGAATAGTTGGTATTGTATAAATATATCTTGGAAAAATATTAATTGCTTTCAAATCTTCTAAACATTTAGATAGTAAATCAATGTCCATTCCATCATCTTCAACAGGTATTCCTCTAATATTAACTCCTAATCTTTCCAGTCTTGAAAAAACACCTCCATACGAGCCTTCTTCAATAATCACAGTATCTCCTGGTTTTAGAAATGTTTCATTCACTAAATCTAAAGCCTGCAAAGAACCTGAAACTATTAAAATTTCATGCTCAGAACACTTCATTGATGCACCACTTAAAAGCTTTTTTATTATAAATTTTCTTAAAGGCAAGTATCCAAGTGGGCCAGTATAATTATATTTTCCAAGAGTATGACCATAATTTAAAATAACTTTTTTTGAAGCTTCTTCTAATCTCTCAATTGGAACTAAATCTTCGTCATTATGTCCACCAATAAAATTATAACTGGGAAAGCCTACCCACTCAGAAGAAGCTGGTAAAGCATCCTTGTGAAGAAAATTGTCAATATTAAACATGTTTATCCTCCATATACTAAATCTTAAACAAAAAATTTTATTTTTAAAACCTTAGTTTTGCTCTATCTTTTAACTATGAAGGTAATTCAAAATATAAAAAATAAAGTTAATAACAATACAATTTTAATTGAAAGAGGTAAATGGATAAATTTAACTTTTGTTCTTGGAGTAGATGAAAAAGAATTTATAGTTAAAATTATTGATGGGAAAATTAATTCAATTTATCAAAAAAAAGTTGATACTGAATTTGGAATATTCAAGATATCATCATCTTTAAAAAATTGGCAGAAACATTGGTTAAAAATTCCTCCAAGGGATTTTCATGATTTATTTGCAATGCTTTCAAAAAAATTGGTTAAATTAGATGGTGACTTAAAACCATTGATGCAAAACCTTCAATACTTCAAAGACTTAATAGCATCCAACAGAGCAAATAGATGACTTATTCAAATATTGAAAAAATTCATGGCAAGTATTTAAGCCTAAAAGTTAACAACCAAATCAATAGAATTTTTTTTGAAGAAAATGGAAATGGAATTCCTTTAATATGTTTACATACTGCAGGATCAGATTCTAGGCAATTTAGACATTTGCTAAACAATAAAGAAATAACATCAAAGTATAGAGTTATTGCTTTTGATTTACCGTGGCATGGAAAATCAGATCCACCTGCCAATCATCTGGAAAATGAGTACAAATTAACTACAAAATCTTATATGGATATAATTGTTAATTTTTGCAAAGCTCTGAAAATTTTAAATCCAGTAGTTATTGGTTGTTCTATGGGAGGAAGGATAGCTTTACATTTAGCCTTGAAACACTCAAATTTATTTAAAGCTGTTATTGCTCTAGAGGGTGCTGATAAACTTGAACCTTATTATGATCTATCTTGGCTTAATAGACCCGACGTTCATGGGGGTGAAATTCAAGCAGCATACGTTTCATCACAAATTGCTCCTCAAACAATTAAAAAAAATAGAGATGAAATTCTATGGCACTATAAGCAAGGTGGACCTGGAGTATTCAAAGGTGACTTATATTTTTATTGGGAAGATGGAAACTTTGAAAAGTCCTCTCATCTTATTAATACTAAAAAATGCCCTGTCTATTTGCTTTCCGGGGAATATGACTGTTCTTGTACACCGGAAAGAACTATTGAAACCGCAAAAAGAATAAAAGGTTCGAAATACAAAATAATGCCAGATATTGGTCATTTTCCTATGTCCGAAAATCCAAAGTTATTTTTTTCTTACCTATTACCTTTTTTGACAGAAATAGAAAAACTATAATTAATTAGCTTTTTCTATGTTTCCACACACACTAATAGCTTGGCCTGAAACATTTTTACCTAAATCACTACAAAGAAAATAAGCCTGCTCTGCTAAATCCTCATAAGTAACAAAACGTCCTAAAGAGGCTGCTGATAAAATTTCATCCTTCATTTCTTTGAAAGAAATACCTCTCACTTTAGATTTAGCTTCAATCACTTGGTCTTGTCGGTCACCTTGAACAATGCCTGGTAAAAGTGCATTCACTCTAATACCTCGAGGACCTAGTTCAACAGCCAAACTTTTCGCCATCCCAATTACACCCCATTTAGTGGCAGCATAAGGTAATCTATAAGCAAATCCAACCCTACCCGCAACAGATGCAACAGAAAGGATTGCTCCACCATCTTCCATTCTTGGGACAGCTACTCTCATTGTTTCAAAGTGGCTTGTTAAATTAACCTGAAGACATTCTTGCCATCCACCAAGAGACTGATCTCCAACACCAGCTGTTTCCCCTGCTATTCCTGCATTGTTAACTATAATGTTTAAATGACCTAAAAAATCAAATGCACTTTCTACCATTGAAGAAATCATTTGAGTTTGACGCAAATCACAAAAAATTGCTTTAATATTTTTGTGTTTTTTATTAATCATATCTACAGCATTTTGATTAATATCGCACACAAAAACCTTAGCTCCTGCTTCTTCAAATTTTTTTGCAACTGCATAACCAATTCCGTCAGCTCCCGCAGTAATTAATGCAGTCTTATTTTGTAAAAGATTATGATAATCCATATTTAAACTATATTTGTTTTATCTTTTCCTTTGAGGTTGAGCATCTGCCTTGCTTCATCGGATGTAGCAACTTCTAATGAGAGGCCTTCAAGAATATCTCTCACTCTTTTTACTTGATCTGCATTTTTTTTAGCTAACTTGCCTGGACCATCCCATAACGAATCTTCGAGTCCTACTCTAACATGAGATCCTAAAGATGCACCCGTTGCATTCATCCTCATTTGAGAAGCTCCAGCACCAACAACAGACCATTCATAATTATCACCAAATAATTTATCAGCTGTTTTTTTCATATGCAAAAGATTGTCAGTATCGGCTCCAATTCCACCCATGATACCCATTACAAATTGTATAAAATATGGACCTTTAAGCATCCCTTCTCTGTGGTAATGATGAAGATTATATATGTGCCCAACATCATAACATTCAAACTCAAAACGAGTTCCATTCTCGTAACCTAAGGTCATTATATTTTCGATATCTTGAAATGTATTTTTAAATAAAGAATGTTTACTTTTTTCCAACATTTCTGTTTCCCATTTATGCTGAAATTGATTATGTCTTTTCAACATTGGGAATAAACCAAAATTCATTGTTCCCATATTTAAAGATGCTAATTCAGGCTTAAAATGCATACATGGTTGCATCCTCTCTTCAACAGTCATCTGCGGGCCACCTCCAGTCGTTATGTTTATGACCGCATTACATTCTTTATGGATTGTTGGCAAAAACTTGTCAAATTCTACCGGATCCTGAGTAGGGTGACCATCCACCTCATCCCTTGCATGAAGATGCAAAATAGCTGCACCAGCTTTATGAGCCTCTAGAGAATGTTCAATAACTTCATCAGCGGTTACAGGAAGGTGCTCAGACATAGAAGGTGTATGAATAGCACCTGTTACAGCACAACTAATAATTACTTTCTTTTTCATCTCTTACTCTCCATTTTCAAGTTTAAGTTTCCTTACTAAGGCAATTAATTTATTTCTTTTTTTAATTCTATTATCTCTGTCAGAAGATTTCAATCTTAGTCTTTGCTCTTTTTCTAATTTTAATATGTAATTATCAGAATAATCAGGAATACTATTCTGTTGTTCTGCTAGATTTTTTATTCCAGGTCTATAACGTGTAAAAGAATCTTTTATTCCACCAGGAGCATTTAAATCCATTATTTCAAATGGACCTAAAAAAGCCCATCTAATTCCTAAGGCATGTTTCAATGATACATCAATATCTTCAATTGAAGCATACCCCTCTTCGTGAAGTCTTACTGCTTCATTTAAAAGTGCTCCTTGAAGTCTGTTTAAGACAAAACCCTCAATTTCTTTCTTTAATACAATTGGAATATATTCCGCGCTTTTATATATTTTTTTGGCTTTCTGAATTGTAACGTCTGACGTTTTTTCACTTGGGCAAATTTCCACAAAAGGCACAACGTGGGGTGGCAAGGCTGGATGAGCAACGATACATCTATTCTTATGAATAATTTGACTGCTAATTTTAGAAGGTAACAAATAAGATGACGAAGATGCTAAAATAGTTTCTTTATTTGAAAATTTTTCTAGTTCAATAAAAATTGCTTTTTTAAGTTCTAAATCTTCAATTATGCTTTCTTGAATTAAAGTAGAATCTGTACAAATTTCTTCAATAGTGTCACAGATTATAATATTGGATTCAATTTCATCAAAGCTTATATTTTTAATAATTGACAAATCTTCATAAAGGCTTTTGAGAATCTCTAAAAATTTATCTCTAACTTTTTTGTTGTTATCATGGACAAAGACTTTATATTTACTACTCGAAAAGCCAAGTGCCCAACTAGCACCAATTAATCCCCCACCACAAATACCAATTTTGTCCATAGATAACTCTTAAAAAAAATACCGAGCATCAAGCTCGGTATTATTGTTAAAATTTTGATAAGGTTAACGCTACATCAGGATCGTAGATAACCAATCCTAGACCTATAAGCTGTATAATTACAAAAGGAATAACACCTCTATAAATATCTACAGTTTTAACTTCTGGTGGTGCAACACCTTTTAAATAAAACAAAGCAAATCCAAATGGAGGTGTAAGAAAAGATGTTTGTAGATTTATCGCCATTAAAACCAAAAACCAAACCAATGTGTCTGTTCTTCCTTCATAACCAGTTTCCGTTGTCACATGATCACCAAAATCTAAATTTGCAACCAATGGTGCAAATATAGGAAGAATTATTAATGTGATTTCAACCCAATCGAGAAAAAATCCTAACAAAAATGTCATCCCCATTAATAGAAACAATAAACCCCATGACCCCAATCCTGCCTCAGCTATTAAATCTTCAACAATATAGTCTCCACCTAAAGATCTAAATACATAGGCAAAACAAGTCGCAGATAAAATTATCATAAACACCATTGCAATGGTCAAACCAGAAGAATGAAGAACGCCTTTAAACATTTTATAGTTTAATTTACCAGCAATAATAGCTAAAAAACTTGCTCCAAAAGCACCAACAGCGCCGGCTTCACTTGGTGTCGCCCAACCTAACAATATTGATCCTTTGATTAGAGCAATTAAAATCACTGGTGGTAAAAAAGCTTTTAATATCATCATTGGAAGTTCTCCACCTTTTACATCAAATGCATCTTCTGGGAGAGGTGGCGCAACATTTTTATCTACTGTAGCCCAACCATAAATGAAAATCATATAGAGTGCAGCTAATATTAAACCTGGAGTAACACAAGCCATAAACAAATTACCAACAGAGACCTGCATAATATCGGCCATAATAATTAACATAATACTTGGTGGAATTAAAATTCCTAATGTACCTGAGGCAGCAATTACGCCAGTCGCAAGTGCAGGACTATATTTTTGCTTTAACATTGTAGGTAAAGCTAAAGCTGTCATCATAGTTACAGATGCCCCAATAATTCCAGTCATAGCGGCAAGAACTGTACCCATAACTGTTACAGCCATAGCCAAACCACCATTAACTTTTCTGAGTAAAACCTGCGTTGTAAATAAAAGGTCATTAGCAATTCCACTCCTTTCCATCATTATCCCCATAAAGATAAAACATGGAATTGCCACTAGAATTAAATTTTCAGCTGAAAATCCCCACATCCTAGGTACAAAATTAAAAAATTCTGCTAACTTAAAAACTCCAAAACCATAGCCTATTAGACCGAAAGTTACAGCTACACCACCTAAAATAAACCCAACTGGATAACCTATGAAAAGTAAAATCCCCATTGCAAGAAACATAAAGATGGGTAAGTACTCAATTATAATATCGACAAATTCCATAAATCCTCCAGTTATTGTCTTTCAATTAAATTACTTTTACTATTTTGAAAATAAACTATTTTAATAAGTCTTATTCCATACTTTATCAAAATCATTAACAAAGTAGATAACAAAACCATTTTAACAAAGTTTTTATCACCTATTAACTGATCATAGATAAGGTGAGATACTACAATTGAAGGTGCAATTGAAATTAATACACAGCACAGCATCAAACCCTTTTTTATAGTAAAGTGAATTGATACTAAAACCATAAAAGAGATGATCATCCATGCTACATATAAAATTTCATTCGAACTCTTATAATTTAAAAAAGCTGCTAGCCCTATAAAAGAAAAAATTGACCCTATTAAAACTCCATAAGAAAATAATTCATATTGTGACTGTACTAAAGTCATTTCCTTAGGACTTGTAAAATAAGGAGTTTTATCTTTATGATAAATATATTTAGGTATTTTTGAAAAAAAGATTGATTTATTTAACATGCCTTACTTCTATCTATCGTACTTAGACCCTCTTAAACCAACAGCATCTTCAGGCCATTCATCAACCATTAACTTCTTTCCACCAGATGATGATTTTGTGACATTTTGATATAGAACCGCATAAAGTTGTAACATTACTGATAATCCAGCTAAAAATAAGAACATATAACCAGCTGGAAGAAAACATTTAATTATCCATCTGTGGGATAAACCAACTAATGAGGCTGAAACTTCATTTATCACAAATGAATCATACATATATACAAGAGAAAACCAGACACAAGTTAGCGTAAAAGGAAGCATAAAAACAATGTTACCCCAAAATTCAATATTAGCTTTAGTTCTGAAATGAAAGTGTTCTCTTAAAAAATCAACCCGGACATGTCTATTATGAATATATCCATATCCCAAAACTAGACAGAATACTACAGTATGGAAATGCCATTCTAATTCTTGAAGATATGTTGATTCGAAAATAGAACCAAAATTTTCAACCATAAAAATTTGTATAAAAATGAACTTTCTTGCGACCACATCCCACATTGTGATTACAACAAGTGGAACAAGCGCCCAAGTTGCAAATTTTGCAACATTATCAACAAAATTTCTAAGATTATCACTTACTTTCATTGTATCCATAAATTCCTCCACTTTATAGACATTGAATAATTGATAGCATATTCACTTTATCTTGCAAAGAAGATAAAAAAAAAACGCCTACTAAACTTAGCAGGCGTTTTTAATTAAATTAAAATTTATTAATTTAAGTATGCGTTTTTAGCCCAGATGCTGTAATCATCTCTAAAAGCTTGATAACTTTTAGTAATTTTAGCAAACAATGGATCAGAAGCTGACTTCTCTTTTACAACTTCATCCCAAGCTACTTTTAACTTATCAAGATCTGCCTGCTTCCAACGAACAAAGGTAACACCTTTTTTCTCAAGCTCACGCATAGCAGGAACTTGCTTTGCATCTGATCTTACAAGAGCCCACCACATTGTATCTCTACATGCTGTATTGATAATCTCTTGTTGATACTTTGATATACCATCCCATGACTTCTTATTCATCAACAACTCACCAATTGAAGTTTGCTGATGCCATCCTGGGAAATAGTTAAACTTAGCTAACTG
>MDTB01217222.1_pt1 | contig 10178 bp, 8 predicted proteins | sample 811161 | NCBI WGS metagenome assembly MDTB01 (sample SAMN05326650, study PRJNA326480) | marine metagenome | isolation source: seawater | place: Mediterranean Sea | collected 2009
GAATAAATAAATGGCAAGTAAAATAGAAAGTTTAACAGAACAATTATTGGAAGAAATTGGTGAAAACCCCAAAAGAGAAGGCCTCTTAAAAACGCCTTCAAGGGTTTCTAAAGCATGGCAATTTTTTTCTAAAGGTTATAATCAGGATATAAAAACAATTATAAATGATGCTATTTTCAAAGAAAATGCAAAAGACATGGTAATTGTTAGAGATATAGAATTTTTTTCATTATGTGAGCATCATTTAATACCGTTTTTTGGTAGAGCTCATGTTGGATACATTCCAAACGGGAAAGTAATTGGGCTTTCAAAAATTCCACGTATTATTGATATGTTTTCAAGAAGATTGCAAGTTCAAGAGCGACTAACACACCAAATTGCGGACGCTTTAAATCAGGTGTTGGCTCCTAAAGGGGTATCTGTAGTTATGGAGGGTCGTCATATGTGTATGCAAATGAGAGGAGTAGAGAAACAAAATAGTTTTACTTCAACTAGTGCAATGTCAGGACAGTTTAAAAAATCAGCAGAAACAAGAGCCGAGTTTTTGTCTATCATCACTAGAAGAATAGATTAATGGTTAAATATGACCTTGCTATTTTAGGTGGAGGGCCTGGCGGATATGTTGCTGCAATACGAGCAAGTCAATTAGGGCATAAAGTATGTGTTATTGAAATGGAGAAGTTAGGAGGTGTGTGTCTTAATTGGGGCTGTATCCCCACCAAAGCCTTATTGAAAAATGCTGAAGTATACAAAACCATTAAAGATGCTCATTTATATGGTATTTCAACAGGTAAAGTATCAGCAAATATAAAAAAGATAGTACAAAGAAGTAGAGAAGCCTCAAAAAAGTTGAGTAAGGGCATTGAATTTTTAATGAATAAAAATGGGATTACTCATATATCTGGTTTTGGTAAATTGATTGGCGGGCATGATTTAATTGTTACAATTAAAAAAGAGCAAAAAAAAATTTCTGCAAAAAATATTATCATTGCAACTGGTGCTAGACCAAAATTAATTCCAGGTGTAGAAATTGATGGGAAACAAATAATTGGATCCAAAGCTGCGATGGTTTTAGAGACTTTACCAAAGAAAATATTAATTATAGGATCTGGAGCAATTGGATGTGAGTTCGCGTATTATTTTAATTCCTTTGGCGTTGAAGTACAAATTATCGAAATACAAAACAGAATACTTCCAATGGAAGACGAAGAAATTTCAAAGACAGTTGAAAAATGTTTTAAAGATTCAGGTATTAAAGTTTTAACAAATTCTAAGGTCGAAAAGATTGCTAAATTAAAGAATAAAGTCAATATTACTGTAAAAAATGAGTCTATTTTTTCTACCGATTTGGTCTTAGTTGCAACTGGTGTTCAAGGAAATATTGAGGATATTGGTCTTAATAAAATAGGAATAAAAACTCGCGATAGCTCAATAGTTATTGATGAGTATTGTCGAACAAATATATCTAGTGTATATGCAATTGGTGATGTTGCAGGAGGTCCGTGGTTAGCTCACAAAGCATCCGCGCAAGGTCATCTAGTTGCTGACTACATATCAGGTCAGGAAGTCCATGAAATAGATTATTCTAATATACCAAGTTGCACATATTCTCAGCCTCAAATAGGATCATTAGGGTTAACTGAATTACAAGCTAAAGAAATGGGGCATGATGTAAAAATTGGAAAATTTTCTTTTAATTCTAGTGGTAAAGCATTAGCAACTGGTGATACAACTGGGTTTGTCAAATTAATATTTGATTCAAAATATGGGGAATTATTAGGTGCGCATATTGTTGGATCAGAAGCAACCGAAATGATAGCGGAATTAAATATCGCTAAGTCTTTAGAGGCTACCTGGGAGAATATCGCGATGACAATGCATGCTCATCCTACTCTATCAGAGGCAATTATGGAGGCAGCGTTAGATGCATATGATTCTGCTATTCATCATTAATAAGTAATGGCTATTACTCAAATTCAAAAAATAATTATAAATGATTTAGGTAGTGAAAATTTTGAAGATGTTTGGAATATACAAAAAACATTACAAAAACAGCGAATAAATGATGAAATACAGGATACGTTATTGCTTGTTGAACATGAACCTGTATATACATTAGGCAAAAACGCTAATCAAAATCACTTATTACAAAGTCGAAATAGAACAATTAAAATTCACAATACAGATCGCGGGGGGGATATTACATTTCATGGTCCTGGACAACTTGTTGGCTACCCTATTCTTGATTTAAATAATTATATTAAAAGTGTTAGCTGGTATATGAGAATTTTAGAAGAACTTATAATTAAGGTAATAGGAGAGTTTGGCATATTAGGGAATAGGATCGAAGGCTTAACAGGTGTATGGGTTAATAATCAAAAAATTGGAGCTCAAGGTGTTCGAATAAGTAGATGGGTAACTATGCATGGTTTTTCAATTAATGTTTCTCCAGATTTATCATGTTATGATGGTATTATTCCATGCGGAATCTTTAATTATGGTGTCACTTCTATGGAAAAATTACTAAACAAAAAACTAGATATAAGTGAAGTTAAAACCACTACAGTTGAAATCTTTAATCAATTGTTCGATAATAAATAATTATGGCAAAATTACATGGCTTTACTAAAAAGCAGATTTTAGAAATTTATAAAACAATGTTAACGTCTAGATTATTAGATGAGAAAATGATGAGGTTGCTTAAGCAAGGGAAAAGCTTTTTTCACATAGGAGCATCAGGGCATGAGGCGGCACAACTTGCAGCAGCAAATTTGATACGACCAAAAGAAGACTGGTCTTTTCCTTATTATCGTGATGCAGCTTATTGTCTTGGCATTGGGATGACACCTAGGGAGCAATTACTATCTTTTTTAGCAAGATCTGATGATCCAAATTCAGGTGGGCGTCAAATGCCGCAACATTATGGTCATAAAGAATTAAATATTGTCAGCCAATCTAGCCCCACGGGGACTCAATTTTTACAGGCTGTTGGTTGTGCTTTAGCAAAAAAAATAGAGAAAAAAAAAGAAGTCGTATATGTTTCTGCTGGTGAAGGTACAACTAGCCAAGGTGATTTTCATGAAGCCATAAATTGGGCAAGTAATGCTAAAGCTGCTGTTATTTTTCATATCCAGGATAATGAATATGCAATCTCAACACATAGGTCTGATCAAACAGCAGATACTGTATATATGATGACTGCGGGATATAAGAATTTGGCAAGGTATCATGTTGATGGTAGTAATTTTTTTGAAACTAGTCTTGCTTTTAAGCAAGGTATTGATAGAGCTCGTAAAGGTAAGGGGCCAGCCTTAATAGTTTCCAATGTTGTAAGACTTTTACCTCACTCTAGTTCTGATGATCAAAGAAAATATAGAACAGGTAAAGATCTCAAAGAGGATCAAAAAAAAGATCCTATTGCAACCTTAGAAAATCAATGCAAAAATGTTAATTTTATTTCCGATCAGGAATTTGAATCAGTGAAAATAGAAGTTGAATCACAGATTAATACTGATGCAGAATGGGCAGAGGCGCAGGCACATCCTGATCAGCAAACTGCACTAGACCATATTTATAGTGAAATGCCTTTTCCTAAAGAAAAGAATTATATGTCTATTGCTGATAATATTGTTATGATCGATGCAATTAATCATGGATTAGCTGAGGAAATGGATTTCAATGATAAAATGGTGATTTATGGTCAAGATATTGCTGATCCTAAAGGCGGTGTATTTACAGCTACCAAGGGCTTGACAAATCTCTATGGCTCTGATAGAGTATTCAATTCTCCTTTAGCTGAATCTTCAATTATTGGGACAGCTATTGGTATGGCATTAACGGGTCATAGACCAGTAGTAGAAATTCAATTTGGTGATTATATATGGACGGCAATGATGCAAATTAGAAATGAATTAACTACTATGCGATATCGCTCTAATAATTCATGGTCGTGTCCAGTGGTTATTAGAGTTCCTGTAGGAGGTTATATTCATGGTGCATTGTGTCATAGCCAATCTATAGATGGGTATTTTATTCATATGCCTGGTATTTATTTGGCATATCCTTCTAATGCAGCGGATGCTAAAGGATTGCTTAAAATGGCTTGTCGATTAGATGATCCAGTGTTATTCATGGAACACAAGGGATTATATCGTCAAGGTTATGCTTCAACAAAAGAGCCAGGGCCAGATTATTTAATCCCTTTTGGAAAAGGTCGATTGGTTGTAGAAGGAGATGATTTAACTGTTATAACATGGGGCGCTATGGTTCAGAAATCCTTAGAAGCGGTGCAAACTTTACATTTAGATAATAATTTAGTTGAAATAATTGATCTAAGAACATTGAACCCTATTGACATGGATATTTTGGAGGTATCTATTAAAAAAACAGGTAAGGTTATAATAGTATATGAAGACAATTTAACTAATGGGCCTGGTGCTGAGATTTCTGCTTTGATTGGAGATAGGTTTTTTGAATTATTGGATGGACCTATTCGTAGAGTAGCATCAAAGGATTCACCGATACCATTTAATTGGTATTTAGAGGAAAAAATTCTACCTCAAACAGAAGATATTGCAAACGCAATTAAAGAATTATTGGAGTATTAAATGATTAAAGACATCGTAATGCCAAAAATGGGGGAATCAATTACTGAAGGTACTATTCTAGAATGGCGTAAAAATGTAGGAGATAATATTGAGCTTGATGAAATATTGTTAGAAATAGGAACAGATAAGGTGGATTCTGAAATCCCATCATCTTTTTCTGGACTTGTTGTAGAAATTTTAGCGAACCCGAACGATGTTGTAGAAGTAGGTAAGGTAATAGCAAAAATAGATGTTGATGATAATGGTAAGCATCAAAAAATTGATACTAATATGACAGAAAAAGTTAATAATGATGAAATAGAAATCAATAAAGAGCTGAATGTTTTAAATAAGGGAAAAAAAATATTTAATAGTCTTGATGGAAAAAAAGTATATACGCCTGTGGTAATGAAAATTATTGCTGAAAAAGGATTATCTTTAAATGAATTAGAATCAATTAATGGTTCTGGGCGCGGTGGGCGTGTAACAAAAAAGGATATTATTAGATATATAAATAATGAGCAATCAATAAAAGTACAGTCAGAAAAACAGGGTGAAGTTGATCAGGGGCGAAACGTTATCAACCTATCTTCTCGACATGAAGAAATGTCTAATATGAGAAAATTAATTTCTAAACATATGAAAGATAGTTTAGCAACTTCAGCTCATGTGTATTTAATGACAGAGGTTGATATGACAAGTATTGTAGAATATGTTGAGAAAAATCAAGAAGCATTTAAAATTCAGGAAAATTTTAATTTAACGTATACGCCATTTATTCTTCAAGCAACAGTTAAAGCGTTATTGGAATTCCCGATTATGAATGCTTCCTTATCCGATTCAATTATTAAATTCCATAAAAATATCAATATAGGATTAGCGGTTGCGGTAGAAGATGGGTTAATGGTACCGCGTATAGAAAATTGTGAAGAGAAAAATTTTTTAGGTCTTTGTCGTGCTATGAATGATGTTGCGGAAAGGACAAGGAATGGTAAAATCAATGCTAATGAATTATCTGGATCTACTTTTAGTATTACAAATTTCGGTGTTTTTGGTGTTTCAGTAGGTACTCCTATTATTAATCAGCCTAATGTGGGGATATTAGGTATTGGTGCGATTAAGAAACAACCAGTTGTTATTGAATCGAAATATGGTGATTCTATTGGCATTAAAAGTATGATGATGGTCTCACTTGGATTTGACCACAGGTTAGTCGATGGGGCTGAGGGTGCAAAATTTATAAATAGCATAAAAATTAATCTTGAAAAAATATCCCTAGAATCAGAGCTATAATGCCGATCGATAATGTATTAAAATTGTATTCTGAAACTATTCAATCTTCATTTTTACATTATGGGTTTTGGGACGATCCAAACAATATTGATCTAAAAACAATAACTCTAAATGATATAAAAAAAGCACAAGTTCGATACATTGATCATTTAGCATCTTTTATACCTGATAGGGTGAACTTAATACTAGATGTTGGTTGCGGTATAGGTGGGAATACTGAATATTTAATAAATAAAGGTTATACATTAGAGGCCTTATCACCAGATAGTTTTCAGAAATCAGTAATGCGAGAAAAATTTAAGGATAATGTTGTTTTTCATCATTCTCAATTTGAAAATTTTCACACTCAAAGACAATTTGATCTTATTTTAGAAAGTGAAAGTGCTTGTTATATAAAAATGGATAAAGGCTTTAAAAAAGCAAGAGAAGTATTAAAAGAGGGTGGTTATTTATTGGTTTCAGATTATTTTGTTTATTTTCGTGATGAATCCAGAAATTTACATTTAAAATCCTCTCATGATATGAGTGAATATTTAAAAATTTCTGAAAAATTTAATTTTAAATTATTAAAACAATATGATCAAACTGAAAATACAATGTTGACCCTAGACTATGCTAAATACCTTATGGATCGCTTTGTTAATCCAACCATAAATTATGGTGTATATTCTACTAAGAAAAATTTTCCAAGAATAACAAAGATGTTTGGAAGTATCATAAAAAAAAAATGGGATACAAAACAAAAACAATTAGATTTAATTGACAGTGATATTTTTAGAAAATATAGAAAGTATATGATTTATCTTTTTCAAAAAAAATAATGTCAGAAATGTTTTTAAAAAATCAAAAGCCAAGAATTCGTTTGCAAATTTCAAAAGGATACAAATTTGTAAATGATATAGTGCAAGCCAATCAGTTACACACTGTTTGCGAAGAAGCACGGTGTCCTAATATTTATGAATGTTGGGACCGTGGGACAGCAACTGTTATGATTTTAGGAGATATTTGCACAAGAGCATGTGGTTTTTGTTCTGTGAAAACAGGTAAGCCAATTTGGAATGATCCAATGGAACCATTTCGTACAGCAATGGCTGTAAAAAAAATGGGTCTAAAGCATGTCGTTATTACATCTGTTGATAGAGATGATCTCAGAGGTGATTACGGTGCCTCAATATGGGCAGAGACAATTGATCAAATTCATTATCATGTCCCAGGTTGTGCCGTTGAAGTGTTAACTCCAGATTTTAAAGGAGAGAAAATTTCTTTATTAAAAGTTTTTAACGCTAACCCTGAAATATATAGCCATAATGTTGAATGTATCGAGAGGATAAGTAAAAATATTCGTACGCAGGCTAATTGGAAAAGAAGCCTTGAGGTTTTAAACTATGCTGTAAAATATGGTATGAAAACAAAAACTGGTATGATGGTTGGTCTTGGTGAAACCTTTGTTGAAGTTATAGAAACAATGAAACAGGTTGTAGATATTGGGGTCAAGATTTTCACTGTTGGTCAATATCTTCAGCCAACAAATAATCATCTACCTGTTGATAGATATGTTGAAGAAAATGAATTTATTGATTATGAGAAAATTGGGCTTGAAATGGGGTTCGAAATCGTAAAATCAGGTTCTCTTGTTAGAAGTTCATATCAGGCAGATGAGTGTGTTTAATCTACTAATAATATTTTATGTGACAATATGACACAATTGTTATGTTTTTCAAGACTAATCAACAAGTGCAAAGTATTGGCATGGTCCTTGTTTAATTAACGATAAAAAATAAATGAAGGAACATAATGTCTGAAAAATTATCAGAAAAAGAAATAGAAGCATTCCAAGGTGGCGATAAAGAAGAATATCCTGTAATGCCACTACGAAATACCGTTTTATTTCCTCAACAAGTAATTCCTATTTATATTGGTCGTGATAGAAGCTTAAAATTAATTAATGATTTAGATCCAAATTCTAGATATATCGTCGTCGTAGCTCAAGAAGATGGAACAATAGAGGACCCTCAATCTGAAGATCTCTATTCGTTTGGTACAATGGCTCAAGTATTGAAAGTTTTTGATATGCCAGACAATAGCAAGTCAGCTATAGTCCAAGGTATATCAAGAGTGAAAATTTTAAAATATGTTCAAGACGAGCCATATTTTAAAGTATCTATAGAATTACTTAAAGATAATAAAATAGTTGATCCTCTTTCAGTAGATGCTTTAACAAATAATTTGCGACAGGTCTTTGAAGAGCTAATGAAAGTAGCACCAAATTTGACTGAAGAACATACTGGGATGTTAAAAAATATTCAAAAACCAAATAGACTGACTGATCGCGCTATATCTGTTATCACAATATCAAATAATGAAAAACAAGAAATTTTAGAAGAATTAGATATTAAGGAACGTTTAGAAAAAGCTATCAATTTAATATCTAGAGAAATACAAAGAATCAAACTGGGTGAGGAAATCCAATCTGAAGTTCATGACGAGATTACAAAAACTCAAAGAGAATATTATCTTCGTGAACAAATGAAGGCTATTAAAAAAGAGCTTGGTGAAGATGAAGGTACTGTTGAATCAAAAGAGCTTGAGGATAAGATTAAAGCTGCTAAAATGCCAGAAGCAGCAGAAAAAATAGGAATGAAAGAATTGGATAGATTATCTAGAATTCCTACGCAGTCTCCTGAGTATAATGTTTCTAGAACATATATTGAGTGGTTAGCGGATCTTCCGTGGAGTAATTCAACAAAAGATAGGATTGATCTTAAAGAAGCCATGAAAATTTTAGATGAAGACCATTATGGGTTGAACAAGGTAAAAGATAGGATTATTGAATATTTAGCGGTTAGAAATCTCAAGCAGAAAAAAGATCCAAAAGGAACTTTGAGGGGGCCAATCTTATGTTTTGGAGGCCCACCAGGTGTTGGTAAAACCTCTCTTGGAAAATCAATCGCAAGATCAATGGGACGTGAATTTGTCCGTTTATCACTTGGTGGTGTTAGAGATGAAGCTGAAATAAGAGGTCATCGTAGAACATATATAGGCGCTTTGCCAGGAAGGGTAATCCAAAGTATTAAAAAAGCAGGAACGAACAATCCTGTGTTTATGTTAGATGAAATTGACAAATTAGGATCTGATTTTAGAGGAGATCCTTCCTCTGCTCTCTTGGAGGTTTTAGATCCTGAACAAAATCATTCATTTAGTGATCATTATTTAGAAGTTGATTTCGATCTAAGTAATGTGATGTTTATTGCCACTGCAAATTATCAAGATGCTATTCCACCAGCTCTTAGGGATAGAATGGAAATTCTTGACTTTACTGGCTATATTGAGGATGAAAAAGTTGAAATTGCTAGACGTCATATTCTTCCAAAGCAAATTGAAGAAAATGGATTAACAAAAGATGAAGTTGTATTCGATGTCCATTCTATAAAAGAATTAATTAGGTCTTATACAAGGGAGGCTGGTGTTAGAAACCTTGAAAGAGAAGTAGCAAATGTTTTAAGAAAAGTTGCTAGAGATTTAGTTGAAGCTAAGAGTAAAAAAATTAAAATTACTAAGAATAAAGTAGGAGTTTATCTGGGAGCTCCACGATTTTATTCTGAGATAGCTGAAAGAGTTACTAAGCCAGGTGTTGTAACAGGACTTGCTTGGACCGCCGCAGGTGGAGACATCTTATTTATTGAATCAACAAAAATGATCGGGAAAGGGAACTTGACCCTAACTGGTCAATTAGGGGATGTAATGAAAGAATCTGCTACAGCTGCTCTTACTTTTGTTAGATCTCATGCTGAAGAATTTGGAATAGAAACTGATTTTAATCAAAAATTTGACATACATGTACATGTCCCTGCAGGTGCTATTCCAAAAGATGGACCATCTGCAGGTGTCAGTATGGTTACCTCATTGGTTTCACTGCTTACTAATACTCCTGTTAAAGAGAAAGTGGCAATGACAGGTGAAATAACTTTAAGAGGGAATGTTTTGCCTATAGGTGGAGTAAAAGAAAAAGTCACCGCAGCGCATCGTTCGAATATAAAAGAGATAATATTACCTGATCATAATAAAAAAGATTTAGAGGATGTTCCTGAACATGTAGCTAAAGATTTAAAATTTCATTTTGCAAAAGAAATTAAGGATGTTTTGATAGTAGCAGTCCCTGGTATTTTTAAACAATCAAAAAAATCTAAGAAAAAGTAATAGAATAACTTAATTTTTATTCCGTTTATAGGGCGATTAGCTCAGTTGGTTAGAGCACTGCGTTTACACCGCAGGTGTCGGGAGTTCGAATCTCTCATCGCC
>MDTB01022494.1_pt1 | contig 10177 bp, 16 predicted proteins | sample 811161 | NCBI WGS metagenome assembly MDTB01 (sample SAMN05326650, study PRJNA326480) | marine metagenome | isolation source: seawater | place: Mediterranean Sea | collected 2009
CTAAGTATTGTGTATTAACTTGTGCCATGATATTTCTCCTTTTATTTTATTTTTTAATATGTATATTATAACACGCACTAAGGGTGTTGTCAAGAAGTATTTTAAGTTTAGGTTGAAAATTTTGATGTGAGTTTGGTGGGAAGAAAAAAGCCACACTCAATGGTGTGGCGAAAAACGATAGGTTTTATACTTCATTGGTATTTACGCATATATTCCCAATGTGGAGTGCTTACGTGCGGAAAGCCTTATCTCCTTAATTTTGCTACTTGCTACTTTGGTCAGACGAAAGTCATACAACCATGAGTTTCATAGCTACTAGCATCTATTCGAAGTCAGCTAGGGAAGTTGAGCCATTGCCTTTCTCGTAGTTTTGCTACTACAATTATATACTATATTGCCATATAGATTTCCCACTAATGCTTATATGTGCCTTGGGCTTTCAGTATACCATTTATTTCGCTTGTCTACCAAATTGGTTGCAGTGGCGAGCATACTACATTAGGGTTAGTCTTGCGAGGGGGGACGGAATTGTTCTTATGTTCACGAGGAACTGCCCCCACCTATCTCTGCTTTTCTTTTTACTCTTTGCTTATGTATATCTATTAACTGCGTAGCTTTTATACTGTTCCACGACTGCAGTGCTAACTGCCCCCTACTCGCAGTTAGCGATGAAGTTCTCTAAACGCACGGCCCGCTCCAACGATTATATACATTTCGCTATGCTACTCTGTCTAATCTCGCGACTCGGCTCTGTAAACTCCTTCGCCCTAAAGTGTTGGTTTGGTCGAGAACTCCAACAAACTCCCTATCTAGTTCAAGCGAGGATAGGACTCACTAGGATTGCTACTTGCAAAGTGCCTCATATACTGTTGCTTTGCTTTCATCTGATATTTTCGCTGTATCCACCTGTTCAATCGCGTGCAGATTTACTGTTTTGCTACTGTAATACTGCATAATCCCGTAGATTTTATACTCACGATAGAGTAGTCTGCTTAGGGGAAACACTCGTCTTACTGCCTTTGCACACACCAGCGATTTGGATTTACAGCGACTTACTGGTCTAACAGCGATGCTCCTTTCTAAGTCCTTTTACGGCTGACCTGCCGAGCCTCCTTACTTTTTACTTACTGTCGGGCATAAAATATATCGGGCTTGATGTCAAAATGTCCGAGCAATCTTTTTACAGCCATCGCTCTCTGGTGTTTTAAAGTGTTCACTCACTCGCTGAAAGTTCCTTGCCCTACTCTCTTGGTGGCTCTGTCCAAGATGGCTATTGCTCATTTGGGTTAGAGTTGTTCCACCAAGCGTGGGACTTATCGGAACGCTGAACTTTCTTTTGTTCCTTTTTTTATTTTTAATATGAATATTATATCACGCTTCTGAGGGTTTGTCAAGAAAATTTTTAAATTATTTTCAGCAACCCTTCTCATTCTTTAGCGTAATATTTTTACTTCACTTTATTACTTGCTAAACGAAATGCCCCGAGGGGCGAAGCACATTACAGTGCTTCTAGGTGGTCAGCCAATTTTGATAGGTCGGCTTTAGTAGCCTTGACGATTGTTGGTATCTCGATACCTAACGCTGTGTGTATTCTGTCTACAAATTCTGACTTTAATACAACAGGCTCGCCTCTTTTGGTCACTCTTGGCTGTGCCTTGTAAACGCCCTCTCTTGAGAGTTTAGCGATTACACTTCTTGCATTTTTGCCGAGTTTCTCAGCAATCATGTCTACTGTTGCTCTACTAGGTTCATTGTTGTAAGCTTCGAGCATAAAGTTTACATCTTTATCTGAATAATTTTTAGCTGTTGCCATGTCTTTTCCTCCTGTGCTTTTACTAAATATTCTATTAATCCAATTCATAATATATATTATACTATGAATAAATAGTGCTTGTCAAGAGATAATTGAAGCATTGCCCAATTTAATTTGGGCAGGGAAGCTATCAGTTTCTTTCTAGTGGTCAGCGCCACTCCAGACTTCTTCCCTGCTCGGCTCATCTCAACCAAGCGTCCCAAGCACATAGTAATCCGACTAGTGCTAAGTTAATGAAAGCGAAGAATACTAATTTACATTCTGCGTCAAGTGAGTAATACCACTTGCCGAGCTTTGTTTTGTATCTAAACTTCATTTTCCAATTCATACATATATTATACTAGGCTTCCTGTTGCTTGTCAATAGATTAGCTTCAATTAGCCTAATAATTTTATTACTTTAGTTTAATACCAGGACGCCCCCTGGGCTTTATCATTGTATTCTCCTAAATTTATGTATATATATTATATAATGGCGTTTATGGTTGCGTCAAGGGTTTAGCGAAAGAAAAACTCATTAATTAACGCCAATGAATTCTCGGGGGCCGGACGCGAAACCTCGCCTCTTCGTGGCAAAATCTCCGAAAAGCGTTAGAAATCTTAATTAATTGTCGCAAATCTATTGACAACCCCGCAAATCTGTGATATACTATAAATAACATTATTATGTACCCGCCCAGCGCTCCGCGCGTAATTTTAGCACTTCACATTCGCACTTGCTTCGGCGCTGGAGCGGGCGTAATATATTTACTGAGAATTTGCACTTGCTTTGGCGCAGAGCGCAAACCCGCGAAACCCTTATTTTACGGGGTCTGGCGAAGTCCCATTTGACGGGCTTTTTCGTCTTTTTTTGATGCTTTTACCCTCTTTTGAGACCCTTTTACCCCGCTAAAGTGTTTCTTGAGACCAAAAGTGAGTAGCGATGGGTTTCTTGAGGAGACTTTCCGTTTAAATTATTTTTATTTATTTGGGCGTATGTATTGACAGGCGGGAGAAAGTGTGGTAAAATCGGCGCGAAAGCGACATCTGTCGGATGCCATCCCGACAGTTGTCTAGCATTGAGTAATAAAGTTGCTTAAACTTCAGCCAATTAGGACATTTGTTTCAAAACAAACTCTAAAGTGTCGATGTTCGCTCTGGTTAAAGATTGAACAATTTTTTGGTCAACTCCTTTATCGAGTAATTTTTGAACAAGAGCCTTTTTGGTAGGTCTTTTGTTTTCGTTTTTCATAATGTATATTATACGGATTTTTGGGTGCTGGTCAAGGGTTTTGCGAAAGAAAGTCATATATTTATTTTCAGTTATTTTCAAAAAAAGTATTGACAAGCGGGGATATCCATGGTATAATAATGGTTGGTTGGGTGGGGACGGTGGGCGCCTCCCCCTGTGGATAACCTGTGGATAAGTCGGACTTCCACTCAGACCCGGGGTATCGCTCTAGCACTCACGTAGGACTTACACTTCGCTTTGACACTCGCAGCGGCGCTGTGCGCACTTCACAATTTCACTGGAGCACTTCCATCGGCGCCTACGGCGCGGCAGCTACCTCACATTGTGTGAAGTAGCTTGAGTAGTTTCATTTTTAATTTGGGATTTTTACAAGCCTTAATTCTCTTCATTAAGGCTTGTTTTGTAATCTTAGTTTTCTTCTTCATGTAGCACCTCTTTGATTTCGTTTAGTGGTGCTCCACCATCTTCATTATAGAACCAATCCCAGCCACGATTTTGTTTTGCTTGAGGCATTTCCCACGCACCGAACTTAACAAATGATTGGTCAAAATTACATCTACACCAGAAGAGCACATCTTTCTCAGCTTGAAGTGCATCTTTTCTTGTAGAATAACTACAAGCCCAAATAACACGCATGTGCTTTTCATAACTTCTTCTTTGAAGATTCTTACTAATTCCCACAGTGAAAGAGCTTATCTCTTCTGGGTGAACTGAAATACCGACATAAAAATTATACATGATTTTCTCCTTTTTTGTTTATCATGGTATTATAATGCCTGAACCTAAACATAAAGTCAATGTTTAAGTGAAGAGTTCACACAATTGTCACACAATTGTCACATTCGCAGCCTGTGGATAACCTGTGGATAAGTCGGTGGATAACCTGTGGATAAGTCGTTTTACCCGTACCCCCCTACCTCCTGGAGACCAAGCGACCCGTACGCGGCCTCTGAGGGCCTCACAGGTACCCTTGGGGCCCAAAATCAGTTCAAAACTCGGCGCCTACGGCGCCGAGGTTAATACTAAACACGTATACTTTTCGCCCACAAGTAGGGGGGCACTCGGCGCAGGTAAATTAACCCCCCTCAATCAAACTGTGAAAGACTTATGCTTTTGTTTCTCGAGTTTTCATACTTTATTTGTATATTTTAGCCACAGAAGTAGGGGGGCACTCGGTGCGGGTATTATAACCCCTGGTTATAATGTATTATAAGTTTGGTGAATGTGGATAACCTGTGGATAAAGTTGTATAAATTGTGGATAAGTCTGTGTATAAGTGGCTAGTTATCCACAAGATAAAATTTGGGGGAGATCAGGGAGAAGTCCCGGAAATTGAGCAGGGAATTAGGCCGGAATTTTTGCCGCAACAATCCCCGGAAACGCCCAAAAGAAAAGGGGGAATAAATCCCCCTTTAAAGATAGTGCTATTTTAGTTATGTTTTGCTAACAAGATAGTCAGCAGGATTAATCGATATAGCACCCAAGTCAGATAACGCCTTGCGATTGAATTCGTTATCATCATAGAAAAATTTAGGTTTATCTTTTGCCCATTTTAGATTAAATAAAAATTGAAGTTGTTTAGCTTTCAATTTGTAGTCAGGAGTAGTATCTCCAACAGGGCGTGAAATAATCCTATCAAATATTTTATGAAAGTTATGACGGATAAAAAATTGATGATCTCCTTTCCCTAATTCTCTAGCCGTGCAGAAATAAAGTCTATGACCTTGTGCCTTTAAAAATACGCAATAGTAATATAAAGGCATTATCTTATCCTTTGCTATTTGTTGTGGCGTAGAATTTTCTTTCCAATGGTCAAGATTAATTGAGCCGTCAGCATTTGATAGCCCTCTATGAGAGCTATCAATTATCGTGCCGTCACCATCAAATATATATATGTGTTGGTCAGTCATTTTCTTTTTCCTCCAAATAGTCAAAATGTCCTTTTTCATCTTGCCAATATTCTTGTAGATTTATTGGGTAAATTCTAGTTAATTGGGCGATAGTCATTAGTCCTGTAATTGTGAATATCATTCCGTCTCCATTGAGCAACGCCCAAATTAACAAACCCCCATTTCCACAAAGAATAAGAGTTAAAGAAACAGGGCGTGAGAAACGCCACACACCCTGTAAACCTAAAAACACAAAACAGCAGAATAATAAAAAATAAATATCCATTATTTGTCCTCCTGTTTTTCCCTGTTCTCTTGTGTCCTTTTCATAAATTTGAATTCTCTATCAAAAGCACAAGCTTTTAACCATTCATCACGGCTTTTAAATCCGTGCTTTTCCCATTCCTCTTTTTCAAAAGAAAAGGGTATTTCCGTTTGGATTTGCTTATCCATTTAACACCTCCTGTTTTTTAGATGAGCCATTTTTCTTTTTCATTCCGTTAGAGATTTTCAATCCTCTAGCAAGTCTGTTCTTTCTCTTTTGAGCAGAAGAAATGCCGTTATGAAAATCTTTAGGGGATACATACATAACCTTATTTACAAATTCTTTTTTCATTATGCTTTTCCAATTTGAGTGTTGCCACATATAGCACAATAATCTGAATTCCATACGGCTATCTCTCAATGCCGTATGTTGTTCAGTATAGTAAAGGTCTTGTGAAATATATCTCATTAGCGTTTGAGCAGAATAAGATTTATTCCCTTTTTCCGTTTGCAGTTGCTTTTGCATATCTTCAGGGAGGGCGTCATACCATTTTGAAAAAGTATCATTTGCTAAAATATTACAAGCACAATCCATAAGACAAAAATAATCCACACCTCTAGGCAAATAAAATGCCTTGTCCGTGAGTTGCATATTAGTTTTTCTTATTGTGCCTTGTTTCTCTCCAGCACCAATATCAAAGTTGTAATTATAAGAGGTTAAAAATTCAACACCCCTTGAATTAATTTCATCTTGAAATTCCTCCATTATATGTTTCCATTTAACAACCTTATGAGGATTTCTTACAGCGTCTTTTAAAGCTCTTTTCATAGCTACATTAGTGCCGTAAGGTGTTCCCTCCTTATTCATAAAAAAGAAATTATCAATATCTTCAATAACCTCTTTCACATAGTAATCCATTTCTTTATAAGATATGGCATATTGTTGTTGGTTAATATCTCCAAACACAGCACCAAAATGGTAGACCAAGCCGTTAGCTTGGTCATAAGGTTTTGCATTTTTATAACAACATTCAGTATCAACAACACAAGCAATAGTTCTGCCGTCTGAATTATTAGGAGTCATTTTTATTTCCTCCATTAAGAGTTGCATAATCATAACCTAACATCATCTTTAGCAGATTAATTGTCAGTCCTCTTTTAACTTGGGCGTTATTAACAGTTTGTCTAAACTCTCCCAATGTAAAAGATATTTCAGTATCATCTGCTAATGCTTTAACAGGTGAGCCTTTCCTTTCGTGTAGCAAGTCCATAAAGTCTTGCTTAGTTTTCATTTCTTTTTTTGACATTTTATTGTCCTCCAAAAGTGGAAAGCATTTTGTATAGGTAGCTTTCCATAAACCTTGCATGAATTATCACGCTATCCTTTAAATATCTCAATCAATCTATCCATATTGAATAGAGCAAAAAAGACAGTCAGTAATAAAATAAAATCCATAATCAATGAATAGAGTATATAAATCTTTTTTAGATATTCTTTCCAATGGCTAGTGGTTATTATTTCATAGTTAATTCCCTCCTTATCTAACTCTTTAATTGCTCTATCAAAATTTCTTTTATCAGGCAAAGAGTTTGAAAATTCAGTTTGAATTAACCTATATTCATCAAACATATAATGATAAAAATTATTAAATAATATTTTCATCTCTTATATATTCCATAATAGTTTCTTCAGCATTAGCCAATGAATGATAGACGGCTAACAATCTCCCTTTTTGTTCCGTTGAACAATACGCCAAACTATCTAGCTTTGGCATAAGAACATTATTAATTTGGCTCAACCTTTGAGCAACGCCTATCATCATTTCATCTGCTGATGTAGTTTCTAAGTCATACATTTTTTACCTCCTTTGGTTTTATGGGAGATCCAGGATCTCCCTTTTTTATAACTTCATTATTAATAATACATGACCTGTATATATATACAATAGTTAACACCTGGAAACACCCATATATTTTTATTATGTTTTAGTCATAAAATGCTTGACGGGTTGATATATGTATGAATGGAAAATGAAAAAAAGTTCTTGCATTTTGTTTGAAAATGTAGTAATAACATGACCGATTTAAAAGGGCCAGGAGTCTTCCGGGGGAACTCCTCGGAGAACCCCCGACCCTACGAAAGAATTCGTTAGAACGCATTAGAGGAGCTCCTGGGGCTATGGGGGTAGGGGTTATGAGACTTGCTTGGCGTGGTCGCTTGCGACCCATGTTCATGTACAACTTTGGGAAATTTTCAAAGACCAAAAAAGCGCCCACTGCGTGTCATGATGACACCCCCTGAAAATAGTACTTGACATTTTCCCTATACTTTGATATAATAATATTATGAATGTATTAAGCTTATTTAATGGTATTAGTTGCGGAAGACTTGCACTGGAGCGTGCAGGAGTAACTATCGATAATTATTTTAGCTCCGAAATAGATCAATTCTGTTTGAAAATTGATTCAAATAACTATCCTGATAATCAACAGATCGGGGACGTAAAGAATATACAAACGGCATATTTGCCTAAAATTGATTTAATTATGGGAGGCTCGCCCTGCCAAGGATTCTCTATAGCAGGAAAGAAACTAGCGTTTGATGACCCAAGAAGTGCACTCTTCTTCGAGTTCGTTCGTATACTTGATGAGTGTAAACCTAAGTTCTTTCTTTTAGAAAATGTTCGTATGAAAAAAGAATGGTTAGATATAATTACTTCGTATTTAAAAGTAGAACCCATACTAATAAACTCTAATGCAGTATCAGCCCAGAACAGACAAAGATACTATTGGACAAATATTCCAAATATAGGACACCCGCCTAGTCTTGATAAAACTACTATCGGAGATATACTAGAAATAGATGTACCTGATAACTATAATCCAGGACAACAGTTATTAGATGGTTACACAGGTGGAGATATGCTCAATCCTAAGTATAATAGTCAAGCAAATAGAATTCATAGATTAGACCAGAAAGGCCCAACACTTTGTGCAGGTTCTCATGGTTATAATTACGGGTATGTAAAATTCAATAATAGAATACGACGACTCACTCCTATTGAGTTTGAAAGGCTTCAAGGTTTGCCGGATAATTTTACTGAAGGTGTATCAGATACACAAAGGTATAAAGCTTGTGGTAACGGCTGGAACATAAACACTCTTAGTCATATATTCAAACCCCTGAGCTATTTTCAAGAAGGTCTTAAAAATAATACTTGACTTATGCTCCGTTTTTTGATATAATTCAAATATGAGTAAAGAAATATCAACAAGAATCAGTCCAGAAGGACTCGAGGTAGCTAATGCTTATCTAGAACTGGGTAATATTCCCGCTGTTTGTATTCGTCTAAAGATTGACGAAGGAGAGTGTTCAGAGATTTTAGCTAAAAGAGAGATTAAACAGTACGTAGACCAAGTATATTTAGATACTGGATATAGAAACCGTTTTAAACTAGCGGAAGCACTCGATAATATAATCGACCAAAAATTAGAAGAAGCAGAGGAATCTGAAGTCTATACGAATAAAGATTTGGCAGACTTAATTCAACTCGCTCATAAAATGAGAATGGACGAAATGAAAGCACAGGCTGATTTAGAAAAGGCAAAAGCAACAAATATTAAAAGTCAAACTAATGTTCAAATAAATGGTGAAGTTCCATTTGGGCAAGGAAACTATGGAAACTTAATGAAAAAGTTGCTCAAAGAAAATGATAGAGATAACTAATGAAGCCATATCCAAGATTTTGGAGAAACAGAGAGCGGAAAGATTCGAAGCTATCCGCCTTGGTATCACTGGTGGCGGCTGTGCTGGTTTTGAGTATATATTCGATAGCTGTAACGACAGCGTTTCTGATGAAGATATTAGACTAGATTATGGAAAGTTTGCTGTATTAATTAATAAATTGTCGGTTCCATACTTATTAGGTATGACACTAGACTATCAAAAAGAAGGACTAAACGAAGTATTTAAATTTATTAATCCAAAAGAACAATCCTCATGTGGTTGTGGAGTATCAATAAATTTTGACTTAGCAGAAGTCGAACGTGACAAGGCACGTATTTTTGCACTAGAAGTATGAATATAAAAGAACAAGTATATAAAAGCATTGCTTCAGTATTAGAAATAGCTGAAGACGATATTAAAAATAACTCCCATCTTGTAGAAGATTTAGGAGCAGATTCATTAGATACAGTACAACTTGTAATGGAAATCGAAAGTGTTTTTGATATGGAGATATCAGATGATGACGCTGAAGAATTAGTAAGTGTCGAAAAAATAGTTAACTATCTTGAGGAATACCACTCTTGATTGAAGAATATACCATATTTAATTTTATAAGTGATGTAGGAGCTCCTATAGCCGCAGCGCTATTTATGGGTGGTTTCATATTTATCATTATAAGAAAAATAATGGAAGATGTTGTTGGAAATACTGACGAACTAAAAGGTATATGTAAAATGTTAGTTACTCGTATAAAAACAATGAACAATGACATGATAAGAATAGATGTAAGCGTTAGTTCTGCACTTGAACTTACACCTGATTTAGATAGAATAGCAAGAGCAGAAAACTTTGTAGAAGATGGCACAATAGACGCAAGGAGAGATTAATGGACTTTGTAAGTATTTGGAATGATTTAACTTATCTAGATGGATTAATAGTCTCTCTTTATATTGGAGTTATGTACTGGTGTAAGAGCTGGATAGATGACTACTGGTGGAGAAAAAAGGACTAATGGATTGGATGGAAGATGCAGCTGAAATAGTTCAGCAATTTGGATTCCCAATAATAGCCATGTTAGGTCTTGGCTACTTTGTTTATTTTGTTTGGACTACAATTACTGAAAAAATTGACCCAGCAACCGAAGATATGAAAATGACAGTCTTAAAGTTAATTGACCAAATAAGACTTATGGATAATGATATGATTCGCTTGCAAAAGAAACTGGACACAGTTTTACAGATGAAAGAAAATGAA
>MDTB01054359.1_pt1 | contig 10177 bp, 7 predicted proteins | sample 811161 | NCBI WGS metagenome assembly MDTB01 (sample SAMN05326650, study PRJNA326480) | marine metagenome | isolation source: seawater | place: Mediterranean Sea | collected 2009
ACCAAAACAGGCTTCAAACCGCACGCCACCGTGACCAGCATTCATTCATCCTTGGATAGCTTACAGAAGATCATGCGCCAAAACGATCTCAGTGTCGGCGATATTCTGCGAGTTGATGCCGGCATCAGCCATCCGACCTATGTTCACTGTGCCTGGCCGTTTGAAAGTCAAAGTATCACTGCGGCACAAATGAACTTAGCCTACGGACTTGCCATGATCGCCATTGATGGGGTGGCATTTGTCGACCAGTTCACCGAAGACAGGCTGCATGATCCCGACGTGCTGGCCTTCATCAAACGCGTGCACGCCACGGTTGACCCTGAAATTGCCGAATTGGGCCCGGCGTTTCGGCATATGGCCAAACTGACCGTGACGACCGTCGATCAACGTGTTTTCCAGCATGTTGAACGACACCGCCGAGGATCGCCGGAAAACCCTGTTTCGGCGGAAGACCTGGCGGCTAAATTCCAGGCGCTGACAGCGCCGGTACTATCGACAGAACGCCAAGCCGCGGTGCAAGCGCATATCGATATGATCGACACCCTCAACGATAGCCGTCAGCTGGTTGACCTGCTCGACCCTGAAAAACATCTTTAAGCAGTCGTTTCTTCAAAGGAGAGAATCCATGCATGTTACCGACATTGGGGAATATCAACTGAGCCGTGTTGTCGAAAGCCAAGCACCGTTTTTAGAAGCCTCCGCCTTCATTCCCGATGTTGACATGGATTTGGTTGAGGCCAATCGGGATTGGCTGTTTCCGCGCTTCATGGAGGCCGGCAGCAATAAGATTATCTTGGCCATACAATCGTATATTTTGAAAACGCCTCGGCATACGATTTTGGTCGATACCTGCGTTGGCAATCACAAGCCACGACCGGGGCGGCCGATGTTTGATATGCTGAACACCCCGTATATGGCCGAACTGGCCGCCGCAGGTGTACAAGCCGAAGACGTCGATTATGTACTGTGCACCCATCTGCACATCGACCACGTCGGCTGGAACACAAAACTGCTGGACGGCCGATGGGTTCCGACATTTCCAAACGCCAAGTATATTTTCGCCCGCACGGAATTTAATTTTTGGGAAGAACGCCATCGAACCGGCAATGACACAGTGGTGCCGAACGTCTATGGCGACAGTGTTTTGCCGGTGGTGGAATCTGGCCAAGCCGTGCTGGTTGATAACGACTACGAACTTGATCATGGCATTTGGTTTGAGCATGCGCCCGGACACACGGTCGGGAATATTGTGATCAATGTCGCCTCCGCCGGCAGCACCGCCATCTTGACCGGTGATGTGGTCCATCACCCGCTGCAACTGATCCGGCCGCAGTGGTCCAGTCGTGCCTGCGAAGACCCGGCGCAATCGGCAAGAACCCGGCAAGCTATTTTGGAACGGCTGGCAGACAGCGATACAATCATGGCACCGGCCCATTTCGCGGCCCCAACCTGCGGCCATGTGCACAGCCATGGTGATGAGTTTCGATTTGAATTCTTGCGCTGAGGAAAATGCTGAGAGCCATCTCAAAGCCACGACAGAACGCGCTTTAGATTGACAAAACGGCTAGTTTTTTAGTATTAGTTTGCGGTTGAAGTAACGGACGCGGATACTATTTTCTGGGTCGTCAGAGCACTGTTTTCGCGCCGATCCGTTGCCCAACAGCTGCTGTATAAATCGCTTTGTGAGTGGGATCAAAAAAGATGCCAAGTGATATCGGCTTAGATATTAACGAATTGATCGAATTTGGCACTCAGGTCCGCAGCCAGAGCGATAATACAGTTCGCTTAGGCGAGCGCGTGGTGACCAACCCCCAGAAACTTGCTGCCGGGGAAATTTTCCTGGCCAATCAACATCGGCCTGAGTTCAAACCGCTGTTTAACAGCTCGATGCTGAACCTTTGCCAATTTGAAAAAATTGTTGCCCGCAACACCCAGCAAGATCATGTCACACCCGGCCAAGTCCGCACCAAAATGATCTATCCGTTTAATCGTCCCGACGCCCAGGGGCAGATGCAATACAGCTACATGTTTTTGTTTGAGCGCGATTTCGTTCACAAAGTGAAAAGTGCGTTCAACGCCTCAATGGCTGATGAGCTACGTGATCATGACCTCAAAGCGCTGTCGCATATTGACGAGCTACCGTCTTATGACGCCTTTTTGATGAAAGATAAGTTTGAAGTCGAAGGCCTTGATCTTGATGAAAGTTATGCCAGCGTCACTGACGCGCAATATAACGCCATCAAGAAACCGATTATGCTGGAATTCCAAACCATTGTGGAAACCACCGTCGGCGAACAAGAAGGTGTTGATAAAATCGCCGCCGCCGAGCGCCTGTTAAATGCGCTGTGGAACCTTGACGACATGGACAGTTTGAAGCCTTTGGTCAGTGCCTTGCGGATCGAACAGGACGAGGCTTCGCAGCATTTCTTCGCATGGAAAGGCTTGCTGTACTATGTGCACATGTATGGCAACCGTTTCAAAGAGTTCAACACCATTATTGATGACTTGCGTGAGATGGCGTCTGTCGGCGAGTCGACGGAAATCCGCATGGTCGATGACAGCATTCAGACCATTGACAACATCTACACCAAATTCGTGAAATTTAATAAAAACTATCACACCTCCTTTAAGGATGCATTTGCGACCGGTGAAAATCTTGAAAACTTCATGAAAATTTTGATCGGTGCAACACATCTATATTGGATGCTGGGATATTCAATCGGCATGCTTTCAACCACTGAGCAGTTTGTCCGTGAGCTTAAAGATTCAGCCGCACCAGACATGCAGAAGTCACGTGATGCACGCAGTTATTTGCAGAATATTGGCTTATAAAATATCGCTCTCAATGCGATTTGTAGGCAGGGGCATACAATCCAATGTCTAAATTCCTGGATCGCTATCGGTTTAACGGTGACATGGTATCGGTGCACGCCAGTGCCACTGAAATTCTTGGCGCTATGTCCGTTAACATTGGGGAAACGGCCGAGAATAAAATTGTCGGCACGGCGCAGCTGCGGGCCTTAACCGACCCAAAAGAAGTGGCGAACCGCGCGTCATCGGCGGAAAACCAAGAAGCCAAAGAAGCCGATGCTGAGCCAGGTAACGTGACCATTGAGATTGACTTCACCATGCTCAGTGAAAGCAAGACTCAAGCGCGCATCACTGTCACCATCCTAGGTGGCCGGCAGGCCGACATGACGCCGCGATGCCACACCATCGGGATGGGTATTGTCGAACATATCGACCAGACCTATTCACTTGAGGTCGCCCAGGCGCGGGCCACAGAATTGCCGCCGGAAACCAAGCAACGCATCAGCTTGCCGTTTTTGATCGCGGTTGTTGTCGTGTTGTTAATCGCCAGTGCCGGGATCTACACCGTCTACAACTTCCTGACACCTGATCGGACCTATGAGAAAGCGACCAAGGCGTCAAAGAAAAAGCAGCGCATGGAGAATAAGGATTCTGAGCAAACCTCTTCAGGGCCGCCGCAGGAAAATGACTCTGAAAATGCCGGCAAGCAAAAAGCACCAAAACCGGCAATTATGTTGGCGCTATCGCTTGGCCCTGTTTCACCGCGCGGCTGCGTCCTTGAACTTGAGCTGTCGAAGCCGTCATCGTTACCACTGCTGCTGTTACATGCTGACGTTGACTTTGTGGGAATGGGGTCGACCGTCCTGGTGACGAAAAATCTCAAGCTTGATTTGAACGCTGATCCGATGCGCAGTAAGTATTCCGGCGACTTGGCACTGCCAAATATCCCCTGCAATGTTGTCAGCGAAGCCATTATTGCAGATGTCACGGCCTGTCAGGTGCGCGATAAACCGTCGGCATTCTGCCGCAAAATGGTCAAAGAGGATCCACGGTCAAAATTCCCAATCCGGCGATTTTAGGCGTTAGCTGGCATTGCCGCTGTCGGTATTGATAATTCCGGCAGCTTGTAAGTCGGCAATTTCATCGGCGCCAAGGCCAAGGTTTTGCGCCAGCACAGCTGCCGTGTCTTGACCCAGTATGGGCGCGGCTGTGGCCGGTAACCTGTCAAAGGCGGCGAACTCAACAAAAGATCCGGCCGCAAGATGACGGCCAGCACCTGGTTGCTCAATCTCATTAAACATCGGGTTGGCTGTGGAGACGTCAGGGTCTTCCTCAACCAATTGCCGAAAGCTTTGATACGGCCCCCAGCAGGCTGCCGCCGCATCTAATGCGACCCCGGCCTCAGCCAAACTACGCTCGGCAAACCAGGGGGCCAAAAGCGCCTCAATTTCAGCGCGATGCGCATAGCGCTCTTCTTCGCGGTCAAAATCGCATTTATGCCGCGCCGCTAAAGCTTCAACGCTTGCGGCGCTACCGGTGGCATCAACCAGTGCCCGCCAGTGCCGGGTGGTGAAAGCCGTGATCATCAACCGGCGCCCATCGCGGGCTGCAAAATCACAGCCAAAGGTTCCAAACACATGGTTGCCGGTGCGTGGCCGATCATGGTCATTGATTTGAACCTCAGCGATGTAGCCAAGATGGCTCAAAACCGAGAGCGCGGAATCTGCCAAGGCAATACGAATATATTGCCCCTCGCCGGTTTCACGGCGGTGCCGGTCGGCAACAAGAACGGCGTTGGAAGCTGACAGCCCGGTGACCACATCCCAAACCGGCATCACATGATTGACCGGCCGACCATTGTCTTCCGGCCCGGTAACCAGCGGAAATCCGGTGCGCGCATTAATGGTGTAATCCAGCGCCACCCCACCGTCTCTGCGGCCGACAATATTGACCATGATCAGGTCCGATCGCTTGGCTTTTAAAGTCTCGTAATCCAGCCAACCTTTGGCCGGCAAGTTGGTCAGAACAATACCGTGGCCGTCACCGGCCTGGGTCATCAGGTTTTGCGCCAAGGCCCGGCCTTGCGGGTCGCGGACGTTGATCGTCACTGACTTTTTACCCTTGTTCAAACCTTGCCAATATAGGCTGTCACCCGCATCCGTGACGGGCCAGCGGTGATAATCCAAGCCCCCGCCGATCGGATCAATGCGAATGATTTCCGCACCCAATTGGGCCAGCGAAAGACTGGCGTAAGGGGCGGCAATGAAAGCCGATACTTCGATAATCGTTAATCCGGATAGCGGTCCTTGCATCAGCGTTCGTCCTTTATTGGCCATTACAGACGGCATCATAACGTTCAAGTGCGGCAGCAACGACAATTTGTAAATCAGCTGCCAATAGATAACCGTCGGCAATCAATTGTGCAGCAACTGTCTCGGCCTGCGCGGCATAGTCGGCCCGGTTGCGATACCGCGCCGACAATGGTCGCCGGCCGTCATTCCCTGCCGCCTGGCCAGCGGCATCGACGGCAAACATCAACGACAAACCACTCATCAGCACGATTTGATCACTGCTGCCGTTTTCCGGGTCACGAGGGTTCCAGCCTGTATGGCTGGCCACAGGTACCGCAATATCAGGCAATTTAATTCCGGCACGCTCATTGCCGTCATCATCTACCGCCGCCACCAAGGCTGGATAAAAAACGCCTTCTTTGGCCGGATAGACGGCGACCCCCTGTGCTTCCTCGCCCCCCATGTCAACCGCACGCACGAATGGCAACCGCGCTGCATCGGGCGGCGTGAAAGCAGGGAAAGACTGAAACACCCGCAGCACCTCATCGCGGCTGACGGCGGTTCCGTCATCCAGGCGGGGGTGGCAACTTGCCGGCGGCGCTTTGTTACTGCGCACCCAGGCGTAAAGGTTCATAAAGGCAGCACGCAGCAGCGGCCTGTAATCGACCACATTCAAGTCATAGCGGGCGGTTGTCTTAATGCTGGCGTTATGCCGTGATTGCCCCAAATAACCGGCCACATGCTGGGTTCCGGCAAACAGATAGCGGCGGGTATTCGGCATTTCCGGCAAATCAGTGGTGGCTGCCGGATCAATATGACTAAGGGCAGCATCACCGCGCCAATATTCCGCAGCTGTATCCGTTGAAATGATTTTCGGAAGCATGCCGATTGAGGCCTGGCGGTCAAGCAAGCCGGCCGTACGGCCTGTCAGCGGATCGCACAGCGCCATATCGGCAAACGGAAAGTCATGCCCCCAAAGCGGCGAGGTTTGATTGGACGGCTGCGCGAAGCGATGGTTAAAGGCACCGCGGCGTGCACCGGCCACATGCGGCTGCATACCATCATAGGCACGCGCCCCATCTTCACAGCAATTCAGCCCCAGATATAGAAAGTGCCGCAGCATACGGCCTGTTTGTGAGACGCCCCAGGCAAGCAATGTTTGGTAGCTCGGGATCGCTGCCGCGGTGCATTGCCCGGCACGTAAAAAAGCGGCGGTATCGCGCAATGCCAACAAGCCGACACCGGCAATTGGGGCGCGATCTGTTTGATAAACCAGGTGGTAGATTTTTCCCGGCGTAAAACCGCCATCAATCTGCACATGGCAGCGACTGGGGACTGAGCTGCCCGTGGCTGAGGTGGTCGCAAAACGCCAATGCGCAGCGGGGATTTCCGTATCCGTGCCATCCTCGTAATCACGCCGCAGAAGCACTGCCGTTGCCTCCGCTCCGGCAGCGGCCGGCAATGTGATATGGTTGCGGTCGGCCAAAAGCCAGTCTGATGCCGCCGTGCCGGGGCGAATATCAACCACGGTTTGGCCGCCGATCGGCACGCCGTCGCGTTCTGCCAATGGTGCCTGCAAACCCATCATATCCTCGGTGCGATGCACATCCCATTGCCAGCCAAGCGAGACCACTGTGAAGCCGTGCGTAAATAAAAAGCCGTCGCCACAATCGGCTTCACGGCGCACCGGTGCACTGGCCGGCACCCGATTGAGCATTGGCACAACACGGCGGCGACCACGGTTTGGCAGCTCAACCACTGCCGTCTGATTGCCGCGATCGGGATCAACCGGCATCACAACTGAGAAATCACTTTGAAAATGCACCCGACCGTCGGCTGCACGCGGTGCCAAAGGCAAGTCAACAATCACCTGATTTTTGGGATCACTTGGATCAACGGCGAAATGGGCGATACCATCAATTTGCCGATAGCCGCCGACCGCGCCAAAAGCCCGGCCATTGGCATAGTCACCGCTTCGCTGCACCTCAAAGTGAACCAGCGCCATGCTTTCCGCCTTTCGTTTTCTGCTGCACCTCGGTTGTCAGGCAGCCGCAACACGGACCGGGGCAATGTTTTGGTGCAGCCAAGCTGCCATTGCCGTCATCCGCGCATCTTCATTCACTTGCCCGATAAGCTGCACCCCCACCGGCATGCCATCGACCGCCAGCATCGGCACGCTCACGCAGGGTGCGCCTGTCAGCGAGGTTGCAAAATTAAACAGCGGGTCACCTGTCGGCCGCGGTGCCAGTGGCTGGCCCGGCACATCGCCAAGCCAAACCGGTGCCGGCCCCGGGCAAGACAAGGTGATCATCGCGTCTGCGAGCGGCGCACAAGCCGCAAAGCAATCACGCGCCCTGGCGCGCTGCTGCAAGCAGTTCTGATAGTCGGCCGGCGTCATCGCCTCGGCAGCCGCCAAGGTCTGCTTTAACCGGGCACTTACGCCGGCAGCGTCGCGGTCAACCAAGTTTCGATGGTTCCAGCGGTTTTCAAATGCCGTGATCGCATTTGCCACCTGCTTGGCATTGCTTGTCGCCTGCTCGAACGCCTCAATCGCCGCATGATCTGCGCGCCGAAGCACCTGCCCGCCCACCTGCTCAAAATGCGTAAGAAGGGTTTCCAGCGCCGTTTTTGACTGCGGATCAAGGGTTGCCCAGCCCTCGGTTTCAATGAAAATCAATTTTTCTGGACGGATCGGCGGCGGCGGTGTCATCGGTCCAGTTAATCCAGGATACCCAGGGTCACCGCCAATCCGGCTGGCAATTTCGATGGCGACCTGCCACATATCTTCCAGAGATGCGGCATGCGGTCCATGGGTGCTCATCGATGTGGTCTGACGTTCACCGCGATGCAGCCCGCCTTGGCTTGGCTTAAGGGCAAAGTTGCCGCAATAACCTGCCGGCCGGATGATTGAGCCGCCAACCTGCGAGCCAATCGCCGCAGGTACCATTTTGGCCGCCACCGCCGCCGCCGAGCCACTGGATGAACCACCGGGAGTGCGGCTCACATCGAACGGGTTTGTGGTTGGCCCCGGGTGCGACCCGCCCAACTCCGCCGTCACTGTCTTGCCGAGGATGATGGCACCTGCTTGGCGCAACGCCCAAACCATCGCGTTATCATTTTTCGGAAAGTTGCCCCGATACGCCTCACAGCCCATTTCGGTCGGCATATCCTTTGTTTCCAACAGATCCTTGATGCCGATTGGCATGCCGTCAATGGCGGATAATTGTTGACCTGCCTGCCAACGTGCCGTGCTTGCATCGGCAGCGGCCCGCGCGGCGGTTTCCTGTAAGCTCACAAACGCTTGGACCGTCGGCTCGGAGGCGGCAATGGTGTCAAGGCAGCGCTCTAAAAAGGCTCGCGGGCTATCGCTGCCATCAGCAAATTTGCCGCTTATTTGGTGAAAACATAAACCTTGAAATTGCTCTGGATCATAGCTTCCCAACGCACCGCTCCCCTGCATCAATGACCGCATCTTTGCCGATCTGACCAGCATACCCCGGATCAACATCAGCCGTAAATCGCCGACAGGATAATGTTGCTATGGCAATCGACTTAAGCTGACCGTTCAAGCGCGCTGCCGGCGAACGCTCCTGCCAAGCAGCACGCACAAAAGCATCGCTAAGGTGTTTAGCCCCACGGCAATGCCATAACTGATCCCGAAATCACCTGTGATGCCGGCAAGCACCCCCGCCCCTGCCGGCCCTAAGACCTGTCCAATCGCGAACATGATGGTCACCGCTGCAAAGCCACCGGCAGCTCGCTCGGCACCGAGATAATCACCCACTGCCGCAGCAATGATCGGCGGCAAGCTCCACGCCGACAGGCCGAACAGCAGAAGCGATGAATACATTGCCCAACTGCCCAACTGCGTTGCCACCAGTCCATAGGCGACGGCCTGCACAAAAAATGCCGACAGCATGCCGATATGGTGGCCAAAGCGATCCGCCACGAGACCAAAAATCGCACCTGAAAAAATACTTAAACCGCCGACACAGGCCCATAAAAACCCTGCCTCTTGGTCGCTGACGTGAAGATGATCAACCATGGTGGTGACAATGAAAGTCGCATAGGTCAAACAGGTCACCCCAAACAACAGATAGATCGCCCCGAGATGGAGCATCCGCCACCAGGTGGCGGCGCGCCGATCTGCAAGCCCCGGGCCGGCGGCACGACTGTTTGCCATAGGCCCAGGATCATCACCATAGGGGGTTAAGCCAAGCTCGCTTGGTCGGCTGCGCAGAAACCAGGCCGCAAGCAGGCATAAAAAAATCTCGATGAAGCCAAAACCTGCCCAAATCAGCTGCCATGGCTCGCCGCCAAGACCGCTCTCAACTCGTGGCACCAAGAACCCCGAGAACACCATGCCGATGCCGGCACCGGCAACCGCCACACCGGCACCGCGGGCACGGTGTGAGGGATGGAACCAAAATGACGCTAACGACAGCGCGCCGACTAAGCCGGCACCGCTGCCAAGGCCGGTAATGAAATAACTGGCCGCAATAAACTCGTAACTTCTGCCGGCCGACATCGCCAACAAGCTAAACCCAATAAGCGCCAGTCCAAGCGAACAGAGCTTGCGCGAGCCGAGCGCCGGCGCCAACCAGGGCAGAATGCCGACAATGACCAGATAACCAATGAAATAGGCGGCACTTAAAAACCCTTGCTGTTCATAGCTGAGGCCCAGATCCGCCGCCATCGAGGGCAGCAGCATGCCAAAGGCAAACCGTGCCAAGCCAATCGATCCAAATACGATCGACACCGCCAACACGGTAATAATCCATGCATAATGCAGGCGCGCTGCGCCGGATTGAGGAGGGCTGACTGCCGCTTTTTTCTGGAACATCAAAACCGCTTTTCAGGCAGGCACGACAACTTAGCAGCAAGACTAAGCTCAGCGTGGGCGACAACTTTCAAGGGTCGCCAGCATAGCAAAAAAAGCTGTTGTCTAAATGACAATTTTTGAGCGCCGTCGCACGGCTGCCGCAGCGGGGCTGCAACGGCTTAAAATTACCGTCCTGCGGCAATCACGTCTGAAAAACCGCAGCGCAGCGGAAATAGACGCTTGTTGAACCTGA
>MDTB01120477.1_pt1 | contig 10177 bp, 5 predicted proteins | sample 811161 | NCBI WGS metagenome assembly MDTB01 (sample SAMN05326650, study PRJNA326480) | marine metagenome | isolation source: seawater | place: Mediterranean Sea | collected 2009
ATAGCGCAGAATTTGATAAAAAGATGTCCCAAAGAGTCTCAAATGACAATAATAAATCCCAAGATAAATAACATACTAAGAAAAGCTGATGACAGTGAAAAGTCTATCGAATCAACCTTGGAGCTACTCGCAGATGAAATTCTGAAAGATCCAAAGAATGATCAACTACACAAAGCACTTCAAGAAGTTGCCATGAAGCGGTCAAGACTCAATAATTACAAAAATCAACAATTTAAAGAAGAATTAACTTTATACATGCAAGAGAGAGCAGGCCTCGAAGCTTTTCTAGAAATAATGGAGTATCGCCATTCGAAAAAAGCCATAAAATCATCAACAAACCAATCAACGTAAATCACATCAAATTCCATCAAAAATTTTATATGAACAGAAATGCCAAGCCTTGACTCATATATCATAATATTATGCATTCAGGGCCGAACTCAATCAATGCTGAATTAATTATTTGATTCTGATATCAAAATCGCAATTCGTTGCTGAAGGTCAGAGTAAGACGAGAGAATTTCAGATTGACTTTGCGATAAATCAAAGAATTCCACAAGTTCTTCCTGGGCTTGGCGCAATTGAAACCAAGCAAATTCGGCGTCTTCTCGGGCAATTTTGGCTTCCCGTTGGGAGATCTCCAGCTCTCGCTCTAAAGCCTTCAAATGCTTCACTCCGGCTATCCTTTTATTCCTCTCCTTCTCCAGCTCAGAAAGGAGTGATAATTTATCATCTTTAAACGCAGAAATCTCGAAATGATTCCCGGTCAAGACTGCATCACTTTCCTCTACCGATTCGGCAGACGAAGACTGATCCCCTTCAACTCCTTGCATTGCTTACAATGAACAAAAATCTCTTACTAAAATATTAGCACAAATTATTGGCGTTATATTAACGTCTCTTCTCCAACACCCTTAGCACACGAAACAATTCACAAGAACCTTTGCAGTGAATAAAAAAAAATACTAATAAGGAGAAGGCAACAGCATAAACAACAAGACCGCGCCCAACTTCTACTGACTGTGACTAATGCCATTTTCGTCAACCCCACCGATATATGCATTGCGACCTGAATATTGATAGAGCCGAAGACGTCTGCCTGATACTTTTCAACTGCGGTTAAACCACCGAGCTGCTGGAGGTTCTTCAACACCTTAAACGACGCAGCATCTGTCGGATCAGTTCATTAGGTAGCTAACTCATCTCATACAAAGTGTGATGATGTAGTGCTGGGTTCTGGCGTAGTCATGAAGGTGACTGCAATCTTAATCTGATTTCCATCGCAAGCAAAGCTGTGGTAATGGCCGTCGACGGATGCCTTGGCTAAGGTCTTATTGCAACGGCGCGGTATTTTATAGGTGGACGGCTCCCAATTTCAGCCAGCGGCCTCACAGTGACTCCCCAGGAAGCCCTTAATTATCAGCTTACCAGCAAAGACAGGAAGGACCTTTCCTGGCAGCCAGACGGGAAATTATAAGACGGCCGGATTAACAAATGATCTCAACTGCTTATACATAATACGGATTACGAGAATAAAGCTAAGAGCCACAAATCAAATCTGCTAAAAAGATTTATCTATACGAGTCAAATACTTTAAGGCCAATCAAACTATTGCCGAATCTCAGGACGAATGCTTGAATAGCCTGAGGACAGGAAACAAACGCACATGGCGAGAAGAAATCCATACACAAACTTACCAGACAATAGATACTGGAAAAAGGGAGTAACGCTGAATTCACCCAAAATATTAGATATTTTCGAAGAGAAACTTTGTCTAAGTAAGCAAACCCCTATTGCGACAGCTGGATCATGCTTCGCCCAGCACATTCATAAAACACTAAGATCTCATAACTTCAATATACTTGAAATCGAAATCCCACCCCAATCTCTTAAACAATCGGAATACGAGCAAAATGGCTATGGCATGTACAGCGCTAGATACGGAAATATTTACACAGTAAAGCAACTAAGTCAACTTTCAAAAGAAGCATTAGGCACTTTAGATATTTTCGAAGCATGGGAAAAAGACGGAAGATACACCGATAGTCAAAGGCCCAACATAAATCCTAGCGGCTACAAAACGAAAGAGGAAGTCTTCCGCTCAAGAAAGAAACACTTGTCTTGCGTATTGAAAATGTTCGAAGAAATGGAAGTATTTATATTTACCCTAGGGCTGACAGAAGCGTGGATGAACTTTGACAAAACAATTGTTTACCCCACTGCACCAGGAGTAGTGTCTGGTGAATTCGACCCTAGGAAATTTACTTGGATAAACTCTAATTTCATAGATATTGTCAATGATTTTAAATTTTTCCAAGAAATTCTTTACAAAATCAGAGGTGGAAGGTCTTATAGGCTAATACTTACGGTGTCTCCAATACCATTAACTGCGACATATTCAAAAAAACATATTCTCACAGCAAATACATACTCTAAGGCAACGTTACGCAGCGTTGCCGGATACCTCTCTGAAATGAACGATCACATTGATTATTTCCCATCATATGAATTAATTACCAATCCAAGAAATCACTCGTCATGGTACGAAGCAAATCTGCGGTCAGTCAGAAGCGAAGCCGTCGAAAATGTTATGGATATTTTTTTAACAAGTCATTCTGATTGCAGTGAACTAAGTATCAGCGGTGGGGAGACCTATTCATTACAGCCTAAGATCACAGAAATGCATTCTGACAAAAACATAATCTGCGAAGAAGAACTTCTCGAAAGATTTATAAACAACAAACCAGCAGAAATTGATAGCAATCAAAAACAAATCTCAGTTTTGATTTATGGTGACAGTCATGCACCTTCAGCATTCACTGCTGCAGTTCAGTATTTTTCAGTGCAAGGAATAAACGTCAATGCGATCTGCCTGCATCATTATATGCTTTTAGCAAACATAACAAGCAAAAGCCTTAATTGGTCAAATCTTAATCAGCTACTAAACAGCTTTAAGGAAGATAATCATGAAAAGATTATATCTTGGTTTAACTCGAAGAACAAATTATTGCTCTACAGTGGCTTACTTGGAGGCAATTACGCTTTCGGAGTACTTCGTCCACTGCAAGGAGAAAGAATTGACGGTAAGTATGTAAAAAAAAATTGTCCGCGTATTCCCCTCGTTTATAAGGAGGATGAAATCAAGGACACCATCATCAATTCATGGAAAAGTCAGATAAAAGTTTACAAAGAAGATATTTGCAGGCTGAAGTCACAAGATGGTTACTATTTTCATTGGATAGCATCTCCAATTCTCTCTGTAAAAGCAGCATCTGCCTGGGCTGGGGAGGAATATGTCAATAACGGATCTCAATCAATTTATAACAAGCGATATTCACAACTCCTTGAAGAAATACTTGGAGAGGATCTGAAGTATGTATCATTTCCAGACAAAGAATTTCTAGAAATGAATGGCTTCCTAAGCAACACTTTTCAACTCCCTAATAGAATTCAAGAAGACATACACGCATCAGATCTACTTTACCAAAAAACGATAGAAAAAATCTGTCAAAGCCTAAGGATTCATTAAGCCAGAATGTGTCAACTCTCGTCATATCGAAAAATAATATGAGATCTAACTTTCAAGGTTTTACATCATTTAAGTTTATAATTATCATTGGGCTAATAGAGAAGTTGATAGACATTATAATTCTTCAATTGTACGGTCTGAATCCACTCGTGACCATTCATTCATAAATCAGGAAAAGGCATAATCCAAGCACCAAACAAATTAAGCCTAAAATGGGCACGAGCCAAAGAATCCCAATGTTTACTTCTCTTGACTAGAAAGGGAGTGAATTGTTAATATTTTTTGTTATCGGCGATACAAACGCCACTGAAAGCAAATTTCTGGAGAGCGAAATACCCTGATTAGTAATTAAGAAAGATTCAAGATTTGCAAAATACTTAACCATGCCAGAGAGAAGAGTGAATACATTGAGAATATCTGAAATACAAAAGAGACTCATTTGGTCCAATTAAAAGATAAATTAATTGGACCAGGCAGAAAACTGCACTTGACACAAAGTATAACGAAGACTCGAAATAGCACTACTATAAGCATAGATGATGAGTGTATATTTTCGTGTCGATTAACGCGAAAAGTATCAATATCGCATGCATACTTGATGTGCAAATTATGCAACGCTTGAACCCGATTAAAAATTTCAGATTAAAGATCGCATTGAAAGTTACTGTGACGTGAGCATCGAAAAAGGTTGCAAGGCTAGTACTGAAACAGTTATTGTCCAAACTACCATGGCATTGAGTAACTAAGACCGCAACTGCTTTTAAACTGTCGCTCCCGCTAGGATATTTGCAGTAATATTGTCTTGTTCCTAACTCAAACAATCTCCAGCTTACCCAAAAAAGCATCAATGCATTCATCATAAATAACATTCTAGTATGGCTTCCTCTGAAGAATTAATTTCCAACACGAATATACATAGAGAAATAATACTAAAAAAATGGCAAATTAGAGAAAAAATTATCACTCCGATAGGAATCGATTGCTATTCAAGCCTTTTAGCCAAAGAAATTTCGTTAAGTGACTGCACATACGTACCCTCTATCTTTGGATTTAGGAATCTAGACGCGAATTTCTTTTGCAATTATTTGGAATTAATGGATGCAAAAAACCCTTGGATATTACCCAGCCAAGAGATGATTACAATTAAATATGATCTTGAAAGCAGAATAAGTTTATTCGAAAAAAATCGAAGCATTCATCAATTAAACAGCAAACTTGGGTTATTCCTGCTAAATCATGATGGGGGCAAATATTCAAGGCCTTACAGTCAGCAGCTTTTGACTACGGACATTACAGACCGATTAGCATTTTTAGAGCTTGTCACTCATACAGTATTTTTCAAGATGATAGAACTAGAAAAAATTATGCTGGTAGCATCTGGACCGGCAGTATTGAAAGAGAAAATTACTAACTCTCTCCGCCAAAATTCCAGAAAATTTGGAGTCAATTTTTCACTTTTGTTTATTAAATGCGAATCCAGCAAGTTTGGGGTTGAACCTCCCAGCGCAAGTTACTCAAATGGCGATTTAAAGTTGACTTTCTACCCAGAGCATCCCTTTTATGGGAATGTTGCACAAAACTGGACATTGCTAAGAGAAAAAACAATACTACTTGCCAAAAAAATGATCAAAAATAATCTCACTTTTAATCTATCAAGTCTGTGATCTCAAAATACCACATGTCAGCTCATGCAGGGGCTGCATGAGCTGACAGTTTTCTCGCGCTCTGTGTGAACAAGAATTCGGAATAGAAATCTTTTGGCAATTATTGAGAATAAATATATTTTAGAGATGATTTTGCTTATACAGCATCAACACTACATTTAAAAGATCCACTATCACTTGAAAGGTTATAAAGAGGATTTAAGAATAGATAAATGTAGAAATTACGGGATTCACATAGATCAAGCTTCCTCGTGGACAATTTAATCTTCGTATTGCCAGATGAAAGCATAGAGGTAGTTATTAAAATCTTGCGAATTACTCGAAAATTAGAGGTTGCAACGAACAATGTAATGAACTTAAAATCATTATTATTGACATGTATTCTACTATTCTTTTTGAGTACTAAAGACTGCCTGATAACAGAGTAAGTTATTGTATATGGGAACTGACTAATATCAGACCAATAGTACACGTCGTTAAAAAATTTTAGTGACTGCTTTGACAGAAATTCCAATATTGATAGTTTATCGTAAGTGATAGGAACTGGGCAAAAGTTTTGATTAAAAAGGTATGATATTTGAGTATACGAAGAAATGGGTGCTCTTGCTAAGACTTCACTAGTTCCAGGGCCCGGAACGCTAAATCTCAAATTAGGCGAGGGTAATGCAAATGATTCGCAAAGTATTCGGTGCAAAATACAATTAATCAATGAATTTCCACATTTAGACCATCGATATAGATACCCGCCAAGTGAATAGAGAGCCACTCCTTTTAAGATTTGCATATTGAGCATGTAGCAAAATTTTTCAATCTTTTTATCTGGAGAAACAAAGGATTTGTAGAGATCGGATGAAGGATACCAGCCAGGAATACCTGAGACTACAATATCAAGCGAAGGCGAAAAAAGCCATGCTTCAAATGCAATTGATGAATTAATTGTGTAGAGAGAGTTAAAATACGAAACTTGTTCACACCAGCTCTGGTTAATATCTAATTCGCAAATAGTCGGGAAATTCTTTATAAGTTGACGACACTTATGTGCGTCTAAAACGTTAACAGGCCTTGATGAACTTTTTGATGAGCCTGGATGAAATCTGATAAAAATCTCGGAATCATCTCCATGAAAGTCTCTGATCTTTGGAATAATATAGCTCAAATATTCATACATTGACCTGAATCCCGATCCTCCAACTATCTGTGTATCATCAGCTAATTGCAAAAATATCCCAAATTTTTTAGCATTTGGATTAAGATTAGATCTAGTATTTGAAGACTTATTTAGTCGCAACCCATTGTAAGACTCAAAAACATTGGGGGAATCAAAGCATGATTTGGAGTGTACATGTGCTGAATAATCTTTATTATGAGCTTCATATACTGATTCCTGCAAAATTTGAATATTAAAGTCAAATTTTAACGCAAAATCTTTTTCTTCTGACTTGGCAATTGAACTTAAACTATTTACCCCACATGAATCTATGACCAAACTCTCTACTGACGGATTTCTCATGAAGCCCATTTCGAGAAAATAATATTTTATATCTCGTTCTTCGCACCAACTAGCAAGTGGGATGTTGTTTCCCCAATGGAGAATATGTGTAAAAGCATATTTCTCATATATTAATTTAAGTAGTAAAGATTGACGATTAGCAAAGAACGATTTTAATTGAAAATCTGCGATCCATGACCAGATCTTTTCTGAATCTGATAAGGACCAATTTGAGGGGGGGAACGCTTTTCTCTGATTAAATAGACCCAAAGAGGGTATTTCAACAAAATAATTTTCAATATCGCGACGACGTTCAACTATTAGTATTTTTAATTCATTTCCGCAATAGATTTTTGCTTGGCATCCAAATCTATTAAAATCCTTATCGCCAATGCCGTCTATAATTGCATCAACAATCCACATATACTCATAATAAGTATTCCTAAAAAAGTAATCGGGAAGTAGAAATAAAAGATTCATTGTTTTAAATATCCAAAACTTCAAAAAGATTTCGATTTATTGAGATATTTTCTTTTTTAAGATTAGTTAAAACAAAATCCCAAGCCTCTAAGTATTTATTAAACTCGCAAAATAGTAATTGTGAATTTTCTAAGGCGATTTTAATTGAATGAGGAGTGTCCAGTGTATACAACAATGGCATCCCTTTAAATCTATCCTGAATATCAGGGATATGAGTAGCGCAAACAGGCAAACCAAACATAGCTGATTCAAAGTATTTTAAACCACTCTTAGATTGATTAAAAGGACTTGCACTGAGTGGCGCAAGACTTAGCCATGACATATTATAAATCGCAGGAAGTTTATTAAAAGTTACAGGAGCAAACTTGAGAATTTGGTCTTTATGTAATTCTGAAAACAATTGCTCCAATGCAACACTACAATAAATAAACTTCAAATTGCATTCCCTTCTGAGAAAATCGCTGATCCATTGATATATTAGCTGAAAATCGCCACTGTGTGATGCAGTTCCACCAAAATAACCAAGTATAGAGGTATTAACACTTCTTTTTTTATCTTTGTATGCCTGATCAAACAGAATATCTGCATATGAAAACCAATAGCTGGAAGGTGTATTTTGTATTACATGAATTTTGTAGTCACGTCTAGAAGCAGTCGTAAGTACTTTTGCAAGGTTTAACTTTAGCACTTTAGTTGAAACAATAAACTCATCAAATAATTCAAGAGCTGCATAATTTAACGAGATAGAATGTAGTAGAGACATGTCTTCTGAGTTCTTTACAAGCTTTTCCCCAGCACTTGTATTTTTATAAGTCGAAACATCAAAAACGTAATCATCATAGTCTGCGAAAATTTTACATCCTTTATCCTTTAGTTTTTCTATTATTTGAGCTAATTCTATGCTAAATTGAGGCCTATGAAATATTACAACGTTAGACAGAAAGAGTTGGCCAAGGATAGAGTCATCAAAGTAATTATTTAGGCATGAAATAGATTTGTAAGAATCTATAAGTCTTGATAAAGATACCACATTACAATGGGAATACTTATAATTTTGATGTATTTTTTTAGCAGGATTTATACATCGGTAAATAACAGATGGGTCAAGACCTATATTTGATTGACGCGTTGACGAGACAAAAAATATCTTGTGGAAATCGGTATGTATTATTTCTGAAGAAAGTGAACATTCAGAAGTTTTGACCGCCAAAGGATTTGAGTCACAAGATATTGGATCAATTAAAGCATTCCTGAATATTTTTGGATATTTGTTGTGCAACCTAGCTCTATCATTAAGAAGCCGCTCCTTTTTTTCGGTATTTTTATTCCCATAAATATAGTCAAGCCCTCTTGTTTTTGATTCGAAATGAAACGCCTTATGGGTTCTGTTGACTACTATTTTTAAACCTTTATTTCTTACTTTGAGACACAAATCGATGTCATTATAGCTCGTTGGAAAGTCTTCGTCAAAGCCACCAACCAATTCAAAAATCGTTTTTTTTATACCTAATAAAGCACCTGTACAAGCAAAGGTTTCATGAAGTTGCTTTTCCGGTACATCTTTAGTTGCTTCATTGTTGAGTAATTCATGATAAGGATTATTTCTGATATTTAATCTCACCCCAGAATGCTGAATTGATCCATCTGCATAGAGCAATTCAAAACTAACTATACCAATCTCTTTATTATCCAATGCGGCAATGCCAGCTTCAAACAGTCTTGGAGTAATAACTTCAATGTCATTATTAACAAAAAAAATGTAATCTTCCTCTATGCTGCAAACAGCAAAATTGTTGATTGCAGAAAAGTTAAACGCATGAGGGTATGATAGGCATATAACTTGTCCCGCAAATTCTTGGGTCAGTAGATTGATAGAATAACTTGTTTCATCGCATTCGCTATTATTGTCTACCAAGTAAATCTTAGCTAGACTCGGGTTTTTCAAAGAAGTAAAAATACTTCTTACACATTTTACAGTATACTCGTGTTGATCCTTATAAGGAATAATTACTGCTACAGGTGAGCAGGATTTAACCTCAACACATTTGGAATCATTAATTGACATAGTCTCATAAAATACTATTAACAATTATTATATCATTGAGCGTCAAGGCAATTTCAAGCACGCTTCGGGCACTTGTACTAGTTTCGTTGAGTTTACTGAAAGGTGGTTCTCAGCACAAGTTACCGCCAAATAAAAATTTAGATTGATCATTGCTCATTTGAGACTAATTAGATTCGCTAAATCCGAGGTAGCTTGATACTCTAGTCGTAATAGTTCCAGTACCCGAGAACGATCTCAGACAAGCCTTTTTCCACTTCTTGTTGTGGGTACAACCTAAGTTCAGAACTAGCGCGGACAAGATCACTCGCATAGCTCGTATGATGACCCGGAAAAGTACAGGCAGTTACCGTTATGACCTAATTCGTAAAGTGTGCGGATCTGGGACAGCCCTGATCCAACGTTTGGCAGATGGCGTAAACAACCTCTTTGTTTATGCGATCAACATTGAATGCATTATTTCAAACTATCTGAGTAAAAATCGCAATACCATCTCGTGAAATTCCCAACACCATGATCGATCAGCGTTGATGGTCGAAAACCGACCCACTGCTCAAGAGACTGAGTATCAGCAGCTGTGGCCACTACATCTCCCGGCTGCATCGGCTGAAAATCCTTGATGGCCTCCCGTCCCAGGGCTTCCTCCATCACCTCGATGAAGCGCAGCAGCTCCGTGGGCTGGCTGTTGCCGATGTTGAACACCCGGTGGGGCGCAGCCGCCGTCGCCGGGTCCGGCTGCAGCGGGTCAAAGTCGGGATTCGCGGAGGCCGGCTTGTGGCAGCAGCGCAGCACTCCCTCGACGATGTCGTCGATGTAAGTGAAGTCGCGCTGCATCCGACCGTGGTTGAACACCTTGATCGGCTCACCCGCGAGGATCGCCCGGGCAAACAACATCGGGGCCATGTCCGGTCGTCCCCACGGCCCGTACACCGTGAAAAAGCGCAGGCCGGTCG
>MDTB01145848.1_pt1 | contig 10177 bp, 8 predicted proteins | sample 811161 | NCBI WGS metagenome assembly MDTB01 (sample SAMN05326650, study PRJNA326480) | marine metagenome | isolation source: seawater | place: Mediterranean Sea | collected 2009
AATGACGATGAGCCTAAAACTTGAGGGAATTGGAGCATTGCTGACGACAGAAGATGATTATCCCACCATTGTCAGTGTTGTGCCTGGAGGTCCTGCTGAAAAAACTGGAAAAATTAATCCTGATGACAAAATAGTAAAGATATCTCAGGTTGAAGTATTAAACTCAACTCCAACTGATGTTGTTGGATGGAGAATAGATGAAGTTGTTCAATTAATTCGAGGTAAAGCAGGGACTAAAGTTGAGCTGGAACTCATTCCCGGAAAAACAGAAGATCTCAGCGAAAGAAAATTTGTAACAATTACACGTGAAGAGGTAAAACTGGAGGAGCAAGCAGCAAAATCCAGAGTAATTGAAATGAAAAGAAATATGCAAACAATAAAAATTGGCATAATTGACTTACCTACTTTTTATATAGATTTCAATGGATGGAGAAATAGAGATCCAAATTTTAGAAGTAGCTCAAAAGATGTAGAAAACATTCTTAAAAAATTTAATGATCAAGAAGTCGATGCTGTCTTGATTGATCTTCGTGGTAATTCTGGTGGCTCACTTTTTGAAGCAAATAAATTAACTGGATTATTTGTTTCTTCCGGAGCAACACTTCAAGTAAAAGAAAGCAATGGCACCATTAGGCCTTGGGGTGATGCTAGAGCTAAACAAATTTGGAAAAAGCCATTGGCGGTAATGGTCGACAGATATTCTGCTTCGGCATCAGAAATTTTTGCAGGTGCTATTCAAGACTATCAAAGGGGAATAATAATTGGGCAACAAACATTTGGCAAAGGTACTGTTCAAAAATTAGATAGTTTGAGCTCTGGACAAATAAAAATTACTGAATCTAAGTTTTATAGAATTACTGGAGCTGGGATGCAAAGCAAAGGAATACATCCAGATATTACCTTACCAAGTACTTTGGATTTAGAAGAAATTGGAGAAAGTTCATATGATACAGCCCTACCATGGGATGAAATTAAACCAATTCGTTTCCAGAAATTTTCCATGGAGGCTTCTTTGATCTCACAGTTAAAGGATGAACATTTAACAAGAGTCAGCCAAAGTCCTAACTTACAATACATCCTTGATATAAGAAAAAGATATGAAATCCAAAAAAACAAAGAGACTATTTCTCTGAACTTAACAAATCGAAGAGTTGAAAAAGAAAAAAGGCAATTATGGGCTTTAGATATTGAAAATAAGCGACGCGCTTCACTGAATTTAGAAATTTTTGATTCTTACAAGGCTATGCAGGATTACAATGATGCCAAGGAGACTGCAGAGGATGAAAAAGATCTTGAGATAAACATTGATGATGACTATCTTTTAAATGAAGGAGCGCAAATTCTTTCAGACTATATGCTATTTAATCAAAATACCTATTTATCTCAAGCATTATAAAATATGAAAATTGTATCCTTCAACATTAATAGTATTCGAGCTCGCCCTCATCAATTAATTCACCTAAGGGATACTATTGATCCGGATGTAATAGGAATTCAAGAAACTAAAGTAAATGATCCGGAGTTTCCAATCGAGGAAATTAAAGAGATTGGATACCACTCGGAATTTTGGGGTCAAAAAGGTCACTATGGAGTAGCCATTCTAAGTAAGAAAAAACCTTTAGATATTCAAAAAGGTTTTGCTGGAGATACAAAAGAAGATCAAAAAAGATTTATTCAAGCTACTTTTAAATGGAAAAGAAAAGAAATTACAATCATGAATGGATACTTTCCTCAAGGAGAGAATAGATCTCATGAAACTAAATTTCCTAAAAAGATTAAATTTTATAATGATCTTGAAAAGCATATAAAAAAACTTAAGAAAAAAGAAGATAATCTTATAGTTATGGGAGATTTTAATGTCGCTCCAACAGATTTAGATATTGGAATTGGCGATCAAAATGCAAATAGATGGCTGCGTGATGGTAAAACTGCATTCCTACCAGAAGAAATTGAGATGTGGAACATGATCAAAAATTTAGGTTTTATAGACACATGGAGAACACAAAATCCTAAAGAGAATGCAATATACTCCTGGTTTGATTACCGCTCAAGAATGTTTGATGATAATCCAAAGAGAGGTTTAAGAATTGATCACATACTACTTTCAGAAAATTTAGAGCATGCAATACTTAATACTGGAATAGATTATGTTGCCAGAGCAATGGAGAAACCATCAGATCATTGTCCTATATGGCTTGAATTAAAATAATTTTTTTTGAGAAGCTTTTTCAGCTCTCTTAGATTTAAAAAATTTTCTTAATAGCTTTGAGGATTCATTTTTCATATGCCCTCCACTGAAAGCTAAATTGTGATTAATATCCTCTCTATCTAAAAATTGATCAATTGATTCAATGGCGCCTGTCTTTGGTTCATTTGCACCAAAATATAAAAAATTAATTCTTGCATCTACAATTGCCTTTGCGCACATATGACAAGGTTCAAGCGTCACATACATATCACAACCATTCAATCTATAATTCTTTAAAAATTTACTTGCCTGATTAATTGCATTTATTTCTGCATGAGAAGAAACAGAATTTTTTTCGATAACTTGATTAAATCCCCTGCCAATAATTTCTCCATTATGAACAACAATAGCACCAACTGGCACCTCATTATTCATAAATGCGACTTTAGCCATATTCATAGCTTCAATCATGAAATGATCATTGTACTGATTGACTGTCAACAAATTAAATATTTAAAAGTATTTTCAGATAAACTTAGCCCATTCATTAATTGGTCTTCTTTCTGATTTTAAAGAATTAATTATGGCAGTTTCATCCCTATAACCTATCGCCATCCCACAAAATAATATATCGCTGTCTTCAGCTTTTACGTATTTAGAAACACTATCCTGTTTAATTGACCATGCTTCTTGTGCGCAAGTATCTAAACCAACCTCTTTTGCAAGCAACATGAAGGTTTGCAAAAACATTCCTAGATCAGACCACTGGGGAGCTCCCATTTGCTTATCAACAAAACAAAAAAGAGCGCAAGGTGCTCCAAAGAACTGAAAATTTTGCATGACTTGTGCGAAGCGAGCATTTTTATCATCTCTTGGAATTCCTAATAATTTATACATTTGCTCCCCTAACTCAAAACGAGAAGTTCTATATGGTTCTTTTAATTTTGGGGGGTATATATCGTAAGCTTGCTCTTCAGGTTTATTCCACTGCTCTTGGAACGACAAAAACTCTTTCATTGAAGAGCCGTTAATAACATATATTTTCCAAGGCTGAAGATTGCCCCCAGATGGGCTTCTGCTAGCGAGCTCAAGCAATTCTCTAACAATCTTATTTGAAACAACTTGATCTGAAAAAGATCTTATTGATTTTCTTTGAAGAACTGCTTCAGAGACTAACATATGGTATCTAAAATATTAATATACAAATCATATAGGAAAAGCATAAATTAGAATAATTAAGTTAATTTAAATGCGGTGGATTTAAGAAAACCTAATGTTATAAAAAAAATTAAAAATTCAATAACGCACATCATCCAAGCAACTTGATATAAATTAAATAGAGAAAACTGAGCTGCAAAATAAAAAAAGATTAACTGTAGCGCTATAGCTAGTACCAAAATCCTTGCATGCGCTGAACTAAAGGTATGAGTATACATAGAATAAGAAATTGCTGTATTTAAATATCTTAAAAATATATAAGCTGAAAGAATTTTTATAAGTTCAGTCGAACTAGCAAAACTTTCATCTAGAAATTGAGAAACTATAAACTCTGATAAAAAATATAAGCATAAACCCATAAAACAGCCTAATGACCCAAGAGCATATAAAAAATTTACAACAATTCTAAAATGTAATTTTTTAGTTTTGTTAGCCTCTTCAAATAATATTGGGCTAAAGGCTTTTGTGAAAACTGCACTAGGCAGCAAAAAAATAGTTGCAAAAGTTAATGAGATTGCAAAAATTCCAGATTCTTCTATTGAAAAAACATATGCAACGAGAATGACAGGTAATTGGGTATAGAGCATAAATGAAGCTTCAGCTATACCTCTTTTATTAACATTTTTAAAATGCTGAAAATACTTTTTAAAATTTATAGAGTGCAAAAATGACGCAATTAAAGCTCTCCATTTAAAAGTAAATAAGAAAAAAATTAGAAAATTTATAATTGCTAAAAATAATATTAGTGATTTAAAAGTTAAATTTTGAAAGAAACTTAAAGCAATAATCAAACCTGTAAATCTTAACGCATGAGGAGTCAAAAATATCAAGGATTGTATTTTGTATAAATTCTTAAGCTGACATCGCAAAATATGCATTTCTTGACAAATTTGAACCAGAATCAATGAAATAAAAAACCCTAAAAAAATATGTTGATTTGCATGAATATGAAACAAAGTTAAGCAAAAAGATAAGAATATACATATAAATATAAAGTTAAAAATAATGAAACTTGGTCCAGAATTAAAAAAGCGAGGTGTATTTATGTAACTTTGGCCGTTTTTATTTAAATAATATGTACCAGAACCAAATATAGCTATTTGAGAGAAAACCATTGATGCTGCGTAAATCCATACAAAAATACCGAATTCAGTCTGACTTATGTTGTTAGCTAGAAAAATATTGATTAAAACTAAGGAAGCGCCAGCCCCAATATGAGCGATTAATAAAAATGTAAATTTTCGGACATGAAAAAATGATTTTTGTTTAAAATAATTTGAAAAGAAATTTGCCATATCAGCTTTTATATTTCATCCAATCATAACTACCACTAATCTTTCCAATAAAATTATCTAGACTATCAAATCCCCATATCTCATTCCTATTAAGAAGATATTTATCTTGCGAGGGATTATTTACATCGAAGTGGCTGGTAAATCCAAGTTTATAACCAGCATCTATAACTTGCCCTTTTATATTTTTACTAACACTCCCATGAGGATAAGAAAAACATGTTATTTCTTTGGAGAGTAAATCCTCTAAATACTTCTTACTGCCTTGCAGCTCTTCCTGAGCTTGATTGTAAGTGCACTCTGCCAATCTAGGATGGGATTTAGTATGAGAGCCAATAGTTATCAATGGATTGCGAGATAATTCAATTAGCATTTTTTCATCCATATAACCCTCCTTACCAGACTTTACATAATCAGTAATAACAAAAATACAAAAAGGGATATTGAGACTAAGCAACATTGGGGCTACAAATTGAAAATTATCAACGTAACCATCATCAAAGGTCAGCACAATAGAATTTTTTGGGGAATCTTTTAGAAGCTCATCACATGCACAAAAATATTTTTTTTTATGATTGAGAACATAGTAAACTTGATCTTGGAAGTTTTGATATTCTGTAATCCACATACTTTTGCCGAATTCCTGAATTGAATGATACATAAGAACTCTACAATCACCTTCATTCAAGAACGGTCCTAAAAAACTATAAAAGTAGCTTACAAGGCTTCTTAAGGAGTTTTTCATTCTATAAAACCAGTTTGGAGTGGGATGGCATAACCAATAGATCCGCCTGATAAAAAAATTCTTTCATATCCATAACTTTCCAATTTATTTTTTAGCTCTAATGAGCCGCCCCAATTAAATATGTCCTCAAACACTATTACCTCTGGTTTAAATCTATCTAAATCCATTGCAAGAATCACACTTACATCTAAACCTTCAATGTCGACATCTAAAAAATTAATATGTGGCAAAGTTTCTAATAAGGTATTGATATTGATTAGGGGTATTTCTGATTCTATGTAGGAGATATTAAATTTATTTGATGTGGCTATGGCTGATTTCTCATCCAGGGTATCTATATCTGACCATGGTGTATCAAAACGAAATACTGGGACATTCATTCCATCAATGCCATCTGGAGAAATTGCGCCTAAAAAAGTATCAATTTTATTTCTACGAAATATTTTCATTGCTTTTAATTTAAATTTATCCATATCAACACAATAGCCTTCCCAACCTAACTTATGAAGAAGATGAGTGTTTGATCCAGAAATAGGATGAAAACATCCAAGATCTAGATAAGTTCCTTTCTTGATGCCTGCATCATTGAAATAAAGATTTACAATAATATCTTCGCCCTTTGCAGAAAAAGATTTTTTATAAGCTCTAAAAGAGTAAAAGACAAAAATTATTAATCTTAAAAAAAATGTTGGAAACACTTGTTGAAAGCTAATTCTAATTTTTCTAAGAGATACCATTTAGTAGTTTGCGGGCATTTAATTAATAGATTATAGACATAAGTCCTTTTATTTTAAAATTAAGACTTAGTGCTCGCTGGTTACGATTTTAATTATTTTTGGTACTGAAATTTTTTGGTTTAAATTTATGGAAAGTCTCTTTCCTCCAGCTCTTTTGTCTAGAGAGTCTATTATGTCAATAGATTTCAGTGCCTCTTGAAGGGGTTTGTTCTTATTAGTAATATTCATATTGATATCCAAGGATGCTTTATTTAAATTTTTTGCATAATTAGCGCACCAATATACAAAGGTTTTTTCAATCATTTTTTGAGCTACTCGACAAGACATGACAAGCTCCTCCAAAACCAAAGAATTATTAATTCGTTTCAGGGATCCGAATAATACAATCCCATAATCACCAAATTTATCATTAACCTTAACGCAAAAATGAAGAAAATCTGTTTCAACTAAGAACTTTTCAAATGTTTTTTTATCATATAAACGGCCTGATAAATTAAACTGATTTGTTCGTTGAAGCAGCTCCAAAGAACGATCAAAATGGCTTGAATTATTTGGATGAAAAATTTCCATCTTCATGTCACAACTTTTTAAAAACCCTTCAAAGTTTGAACCCCAACTTTCTGAAATTGATTTTCTTGCTGATTCTTGTTGATACATTTTTCTTCTCATTTTTGATTCTTTAGAAATTAGGACATTAAAATCATCTTTAGATAATAATGTTCCAAGCTCTTCCGGATCAAATACTCTTATCATTGGAAGATGATTTGTAATTTCCTCTCTTTCCCAAACTGAATCATCAATAACTGCAATGGACTCTAATCCAATATTTAATTCTGAAGCTATCGATTTAATGCTTTCACTTTTTAGACCCCAATTAATTGCAGGGTAAAGAAAATATTTATCAAGACGTAATTCTTCAATTTTTTTCCATGCAGTGTCATAGTTATTTTTGCTTACGATACTTTGAACAATCCCTCTCCTATCAAACTCCTCAATAATAGATATAACCCCTGATTTTAAAAAAACATTTTCTCCTAAATCATCTCCAATAACGCCAGACCATAGGGTATTATCTAAGTCCCAGCAGACGCATTTAACTTTTTTGGGTTGATTGACGGACGATTTTAGTTTCGCTTGTTTATTATAATTCACCAAATCTAACCAAGTAAAAATTAATCTGATCGATTTATCATCGCTTGGCCATAATCTGATTCTGCCAATACCTTTAAATTTAGTGCTTAAATCTGCAAAATCAATGCTTAGCTCATTCCAGCCTGGATAAATTAAAATTTTTTTTCTAAAGAATGGATGATCTCCTTCTATTTCCAGCTCTAAACTCCTTTCGTTTTGAGATGGTGAGTAAAACTTCATATAAAGTGCATTTGGTGAATTTTTAAATAGACCGTTTATTCTAAGTCTATTCCAAATTTCAGTTATCCAAGAAAATAAATTTGATATTTTTTTATTCTTATCAAGTTTAATATTTTTTGATAAATATGCTCCGAGACTATTAAATTTTTTAAGAGCTTTCTGTTCAAATCTAGAAAATCTAATACTGATCATCGTTGGTTTTTTTGGCCAATATGCTTCTAATTTTGCCCATCTTTCAAAATTTATATCCAACCCATATTGATAGTGTCCAGAAAATGAAGAATTAGGAAAAATACCATATGAAAATCTTGCACATTTTCCATCTTCTCTTGGATTATATAATTTGCATGTTTTATAGCATTCAGGGAGAGCACATTCAACACAATGCTCAGACCAGTAAAGGGGAGCAACTTTTGAGATTTTTTTAGTATCTTCAATTTGCAGAGGACGAGCCTCGGTCAAAGCGGAAAACTTCATATCATCTTTCCAAGTAACCTCAAACATAGATGAAAGTTTTTTTAAGATTGATCATTTATTGTTAATTTTTGATAAAAAAGTATTTAAGTAATTCCCATTTCAGACAACAAGACTCTGTTAACATCATTAACGTCAAATCTTGATTCGCAATACTCTCTTGAATTGATACCCATTTCCATTCGCATATCCTCATTTAATAATTTTTTCATTGCATTTGAAGCTTCCAAATACTTAAAAGGTGGAACTAAAAATCCATTGACTCCATTTTGAACTGTTTCCCTGCAACCAGGCGCATCAGTCGTAATTATTGGTCTACCCATCGCCATGGCTTCCAGCACAACCCTTGGAGTTCCTTCTTTATAAGATAATAGAACAAATATACTACAGCTTCTAATTGCAGTTTTTGGATCATCAGCATAACCACAATACTCCACTCCATATTTTTCATACCAGTTTTCAATTATATCTTTTTCGCTGATTGAATCAGGATGATCATCAGGATAACCATAAAGCAAAAACCTTGCATCAGGATAATATTTTTTTACTTCTTTAGCTGATTTTGCATACTCCATTATGCCCTTAGATTTTATTAAACGAGCCATTGTTAAAAATATTGGTGATGAGGGAAGAGACTCGATGTTGAATTTTTTTAAATTTACACCTGATCCATTCACAATTCTTGATTTTTTGTAATTTATAATTTTATTATCGATAAAAAGTTTTTTATCATCAGGATTTTGAAAAAAAACAATTTTATTGAATTTTAAACCCAGCCTTAATAGCTTTGAACCTGAAAACTTTATTAATTTTTGTTTATAGGTCTTATTGTCAAATAGGTGTCCTGTGCCGGTTATTAGCGAGTATAAATTTGAAAATCCAGATAACTTAGCTGCTAATGATCCGGCCAAAATAGCTTTATGAGTATAAGAGAAAATTAAATCAGGTTTAATTTTCCTAAAAATTTTTATAAGTTCTGCTATAGATTGAAAGAGATTGATGATATTAAAGCCTTTTCTTTCAAGTTTAACAAAAATTAAATCTATGCCTCTATTATCAAGTTCTTTTTTTAATTCAGGCCTGATATCTGGCGCGAGAACATATACCTTGAAAGATTGATCTAAGAATTTATCAAGAAATTCAAGCCTAAACCATACAACGGTATCTCCACTACCAGACAGAAGAACCATTGTTTTTTGATTCATACTCAAGCTATCCTTTAATATTTTTAGCCCGTCTCACAAAAGAGGCTAAAATTGCGCCAAGCAAATATCCTGGGGCTTTCACTAAATCAAGTAAAATTCCAAGAATGCCTACCAAAAACCACCGATAGGGAAATAAATATGAAAATCTTATTTTATTCTTAAGTGGGAAATAAATTCCTCTATACAGAAAAGAGGCTGCAAAAACGAGAGAAACAAAGATTTTTGTTATATGGGGTATATACCAAATTGAATCTTCAACCCATTTTGCAACAACCGCATTCCAGTTAAAAATTAAATATGTAATTAAAAGAAATAAAATTAGCTTTAAAGAGTTCGCTCTAAAACTATCTGGAGAGAATGTTCTAAAAAATATTCTATTAATGGCAAAACTTATAAAAATGATAAGAGATAAACTCAAGAAAAATATCTTAGTTATATGTGGAATAAAAAATATGCTATCCCACCCAACAATATAGTTCCACTTTGGAATCAATATAATGCTTAAGACTAAAGCAGTGCCAAGGTATAAATCTTTAATATTATTTTGAATATCTAAAAAAGAGCCATAAATTTGATAAGTGAAAAACTTTTTTAGTGTTAACAAAAGCGAATTGGGCAGGCTTGAATATGACAAGTAGCTTTTACTAGGCAAATAATAATATAGAGAATCCTTAATTTTCATCTTCCACGCAATATCTCCACCAGATCTCACTCCCTCAGTAATCCTATAGCCCTCAAGAAATTCAGCAGTGCGCATTAGAGATCCAGGAGCTGTTTCATGCCCGGCACTTCCGTATGTTGATGCCCTAAGAAGAGCTTGAAACCATGTATTCGCATAATATTTAGTATTTCCAAAAATTACATCATAATTTTCTCTTGAAATTAAATTAAAATAGTCTTTAAGCCATTCTTTGTTGGGAACAGTAGTTGCATCAAGAAATGCTATC
>MDTB01220732.1_pt1 | contig 10177 bp, 11 predicted proteins | sample 811161 | NCBI WGS metagenome assembly MDTB01 (sample SAMN05326650, study PRJNA326480) | marine metagenome | isolation source: seawater | place: Mediterranean Sea | collected 2009
GGTGTCGAATCGGATGATTTTGACCCTCATTGCAATCATTTGTTGGTCGAAGAACTTCAAACTGGTCGCATCGTCGCATCAACCCGACTCTTGAGAAAAGATGCTGCGAAGACAATTGGGCGTTTTTACTCGGAGTCTGAATTTTCAGCCAGCTTCATTGGTGGCTTGGATGGTGAGGTGGTCGAATTAGGCCGTACCTGTGTTCACGTCGATTTCCGTTCGGGCGGCGGCATCATGCTGCTATGGAGCGGTATCGCTCAACTGATGAAACGCTGGGATATCGATTATTTATTAGGCTGCGCAAGTGTACCGTGCCGTGATGATGGGCGGCTTGTGCAAACGTTGATGAATGGCTTGAGAGCAAAGCATCTGAGTCCTGAATGTCTGCGTGCAGAACCACGTGTACCAGTTTCAGCGTTATCTGGTCAGGAAGTCGATGGTGCAATCATGCCGCCGCTTCTGAAAGCCTATTTGCGCCTTGGTGCTTGGGTGTGTGGAGAGCCAAGCTTGGATGATGAGTTTGGTGTTGCGGATTTGATGGTGCTTTTGGATATGCGTGAATTAAACCATCGGTATTTCAGACATTTCCTTGGTCGTGAGTCGAAAGCCGCTTATCAAGTCGGCAAGCCACAAGAGGTTGCAATCACGGCATGAAATTTGTTCGTATCCTCCTTCACATGCTCCGCGGTCTGTGGATATTAAAGCGACTCGAGAAGTGTAACGATCCTCGCTTGACGCGTCGCAAAGTGCAGTTATGGCATCGAAAAGCGTTGCACCTCTTCGGCCTTGAAAGAGTCCTCGTTGGCGATATTCCAACAGGACCTTGTTTGATTGTGTCGAACCATTTGTCTTGGATCGATATCCTGATGATTGGCTCTATGATGAATGTTCGCTTCCTGTCAAAGGCAGAGGTCGCAAGTTGGCCAATCGTTGGGAAATTAGCCAAAGGTGCTGGGACATTGTTTATTCACCGTGGTGATCGACAATCTGCTGAGATCGCGTTGAATGATATTGAAATTGCGTTGAAACAAGGTGATCAGGTTGTGGTTTTCCCAGAAGGAACATCCACTCGTGGACCGATGCCGATTAAATTTCGGAGCCGCTTGATTGAAGCTGCCCGTCGGGCGGGTGTTCCTATTGTGCCGATGGCGCTCAGCTACCATGGACCCGGTAAAGCGTTTGCCTCATATGCGGGCGATGATGATTTTGTGTCACACATGACGTGGTTATGTCAGGCGCCATTTATTCGTGGACGAGTTGCAATTGGTTCGGCTATTGCTCCGACCGACGTGGCAGCTGTAATTGCGCGTGAGGCACAATCGAATGTCGAATCAATGCTCGAACTTGTTGTGTGTAACGACCGTCAATCGATCGCGACGACTCAAAAGATTGATCTAGCGACCACGTCGAACTGAGATTTGACCAACCGCCTCGCCGCGGGCCGTTGCGATCACAGGTTGGCTGGAAGCCTTTGGTAGACGGTTGACTAAGTCTTCCTCACCAATTGCCCGGAGTAACTCAACGACAAGCGCCTCTTGTCCTCGCAGTGAGCCATCTTCGCATTTCAGTGCAAACCCGATTTCGCGATCGGCAATGGCTCCAAGATAGACGCCTTCGGCACCCATCTTGACTTGTAAGCGTCCTTGTCCTGCCTCGAGAAGTTGGGTATCTAATCGATCTGAGCCGGCAACCATGAACGGTGCACTCGCTTGTGCGATACGTAGTCTGCGCGCGGCTGCGTTGAATTCGTCGGAAAACCGCTCAGCGCCAAGCTTTGCGAATCCCAGTGCCATGATATCCAGTGGCAGTGCATAGGTTGGTACAGAACAGCCATCAGACGCGTAATCGAGTGCATTTGCATCGATCCCAAAAATCAGGCTCATATGCTCTCTGATCTTGGCTTGAAGCGGGTGGTCGTATGCAGTGTACCCATTAGTTTGCCAGCCAACGTGTTGACAGACCGATAACATGCCTGTGTGTTTCCCAGAGCAACAGTGATGGAGTTGCGTTGCCGTGACATGATCATGAGTCAACTTTAAGCGGACAGGTTCAGTAAATGGGAGCGTGATACCGCACTCTAGAGCATCGACATCGAGATTCAGCTGAGTCAGCCATTGATTCACCAGAGTGACATGTTCGTGTTCGCCGTTATGGGATGCGCAGGCGATTGCCAGGTGCTCGGCAGATAGACAAAGCGCATCGGCCGCTCCACTCAAAACCAGTTCAAGCGCCTGGATCCATTTAGCCGCAGAGCGCGGGAAGGTCTCACGTTTGAGGTCACCAAAAGCCAGTATGGTTTCCCCATCTGCATTGACGACAATGCCGTGACCGAGAGACGAGCTTTCAACGCGTTGCCCGCGTGATATTTCGACAATCCAAGGATCCATGTCCACACCATCATTGACTGAGTGACAAGAATTGCCGAATTGGTGTGGTTAACGCAAGCGGCTTTGTCGACTAAAACTGGGTCGCAAGAACTCCATCTGATCTGCTCGAATTCGATGTGAGTTGATCAGTGCCAAATACTCTGCGTGATTTGGCGTGTACGGCAATGCCAGCAATTCCATATTTGTTTCATCAAGCAATTTATTGCCTTTGAACTGATTGCAGCGACGGCACGCAGATACGACATTCATCCAAGTGTCTTCCCCGCCTTTCGAAATGGGAACGACATGATCTCGCGTGAGGTTACGATCTTCGTTTGGTTTACCGCAATAAAGGCATAGGTGTTGGTCGCGGCGGAACAGGGAGGTGTTGGTCAGGTTTGGGATCCGGCTTGCGAGATCAAACACTCGACCTTCACAAGCCATGATCGAGTGCAGGACAAGTGTCGACTGCATACCTGTCAGTCTCGATCGTCCACCTCTGACGGTCATACACGGAGAGCCGAGCGTCCAGGCGACCATCCCGCGCGCCTGCAGGGTCACAGCATCTTCCCAGTTCAACCATTCGACTGGGGAGCCAGCAATATTTAAACGCAGGATCCTTTCGTGCATGGGCGCTCCTTTGCTTAAAAGCTACATGTTTTTTATGACAATTCAACCCTCATTGAGAGATCAATTGCTCGAATGTCTTTAGTCAGTGTACCAAGGGAAATTCGATCAACACCAGTTGTGCCAATTGCACTGAGATTCTCTTCAGTGATACCACCGGACGCCTCTAACTCAATATGCTGAAGTCCAGCATTCGCCCGTTGCTGAACGGCTTCTTTTAGTGCGTTGATGTCAAAATCATCAAGCATGATGATGTCCGGTTGAGCGTTGAATGCTTCCTCGAGTTCCACAAAGGTTTCGACCTCGTCCTGGACTTTGATCGTTGGATGCATCTGACGCGCTGCTTGGATAGCTTGGGTGATGCTTCCAGCCGACGCGATATGATTCTCTTTGATTAATATTTGATCAAATAAACCAATCCTGTGATTGTCGCCACCACCGACTTTGACTGCATATTTTTGTGCATCACACAGACCAGGAATGGTCTTACGTGTATGGAAAATCCGAGCTGGACTTCCCTAGACAAGCATCGCTAAGTCTCGTGTTCGCGAGGCAACTTCAGAGAGCATTTGGATGAAATTGAGGGCCGTGCGTTCGCCAGATTCCCAGCGCCCGGGCAGGCCCTGTGAATCTGGCGAGCTGAGTACGCCTCAATATGATCGCCTTCATTAACTAGCCAATCGATACTAATTCGGGAGTCGAGTTGTCTGAAAGCCTCCTCCGCATAAGGGATTCCAGCGATCACCATAGGATCTCATGTCAGCAGTGATGCTTGTCCATCAGCGTCTGCTGGAATGGGATCCGCGGTCACGTCATCGGTCCGGATATCTTCGTCAAGCGCACGGCGCACACCGGTCGCAACAGTTGTTGGAACTTGAATCATTAGGGCATTCCGAGTGGGCGGCCACCATCGAGCGGAAGAATTGACCCTGTGGTGAAGCGATTCGATTGGAGATAGCAAATGGCTTCGATCGCGACATCAAATCCAGGGACGATTTTTAACGCGCTTTTAGCAACCGTACGCTCGCGATATGCCGCGTCATCTTCATCACGAAATTCAAGTAGCGCCGGACATAATGCATTGACTCGAATATCCGGTGCATATTTTTTTGCCTGGCTTTTGGTGAGATTCAGCATCGCACTCTTGGAGGCCGCGTAGGCCATATGTTGATCGCTCCCGCGGTTGGCGACATGATCAGAGAGATGGATCACCGAAGGATTATCTGAACCAAGCAGCGCCGGTGCCAGTATTTCTGTCAGTACCATCGGAGCGCCAACATGAACGCGCATCATCAGAGCGAGATGATCGAGATTCTGACGTCCACCAGGATCTGTGAACCAACTCGATGCGTTATGTACGATCGAATAGAGAACTGGACATTTGTCTTGCAGCTCTTGAGCCGCTGCATAGACCCCGTCATCGGTGGAGAAATCGGCTTGTACACAGAGAGCTCCTTGATCAGTCAGTTGCTCGACTTGTGGTCGTGGACTCCGATACGTGATCACAACTGATTGCCCGTGATTTAAATAATAGTTGGCAAGTGCAAAGCCTAAGCGTGTTGCGCCACCAGTGATAAGTATTGGGTCAGTCATGCTGTGAGATTATCCGGTCGAATAGGATCCTCCATTTGAAAGAAGGCGTGCGACAGTTGCAAAGGGGACGGCCAATAATTTCGCTCTTGACGCCAATGCAGTTCTGCTTCTTTACATAATGCGTCGAATGCTTGGTTGTATGGATGATGGGGATCCATTGGATCCCCATCATTAAGTTGATCAAGTCCAAGTTCGTGTTGGCGACGCGTAAACCAGGCTAACAACACCTGATATTCACGAGCGTGGCGAGCCACATTCTCAGGCTCGGTAACAATTGTGTACATCAGAGCGCGTTCATTTTTGGACCCAGTGGAATCCTCCGTACAGAGTCAGTCATCCAACTGTCCTGATAGTCGCCGCCACTTTGTTTTGAAAGAGACCAAAGATAGCCCGCGACCTCACCATTGGAACCGACAATCATAATAGGAATCGATGCGATATTGTTTCCGGCAAACTCGGGTTCCCCCAGTGTGCGATGGGTGTGATTGATCAGTGGGGCATATGCGGGTTGCTCAACAATTGCTTTGAAATGCCAAAATGGACCCGTCGATCGCTTATTCGAGGGGCTTGCGAATTCAAATGCCTGTTGTAGCCCGGCATCAGGGCTCGGACTATCATTATTTGCCATGCTTCCGAGCACAATTTCGACGACGTCTTTGGGGGACAACTCAGGAGACGGAGTCTTGTCGTAGCCAAATGCGAATGACGTCACTCCAAGGGATAAAACGATTAGCCACCGCATAAGATACCTCCTCTTTTTATAGGGACATGGGGATTAATTTGTTGGAGGCAATACATCGTTGTTGACGATTGCAAAACAGCGCGCATCTTTCGGCTGAAAGCGAGGGCCTCCTGAAAACGCAGTAAATGCAGGAAGGAGCAAAAGCCGTTGATGTTTGATGGCGAAGCAGGGACAACTCAGACGGTCAGATGCCGCTTTGAACTCAACTTGTGGATGGATGTGACCGGCAATGCGATAGGCCGAGTCATCATCAGGGTGGTGAGCTAATTCAATTCCACGCCAAAGGGTTGGCTCGGGATGAATTAAAAATCCTAGGGCGCGAGCGAAGGATTCGGCTTGTCTATCGTGATTACCGAGAATGACGTTGAGCTGGATTTGCAATGGGTCGAGCACGTCATGCCAGCGATCCATTTGAGCATTCGTGATTGATTGTGGCTGATGAAATAAATCGCCGAGCACCCAAACGGTCGTCGCCTGTGTGTTTTTGATTGCTCGGATCAGTCGATCCAAATCAGACAGTTCGCTGGCTTCAGGAATCGGGATTCCAGCCTGTCTGAAGTGTGCGCCTTTTCCAAGATGCAGATCACTCAAAAATAACGTGTCACTTGTTTTGTGCCAAAGCGTGCGATCGGCTCGCGCGATGAACTCCAAACCACCAAATTCAAGATGCTGCATCGAAACTCCGAGTGAACCGCTCCAGCCGTGTGGCAATCGTCTCGGTCGATAGCCTCGAACTCAATCGATCGATCACAAGTGGTAGAGCGAGTGGTGAAGGTTGTGCGATCTGTTTGATTCGGATCGGTTGTTTTTCGAGCACGCATAGCGTTTCTGAAAGCCTCTCAACATCGAATTCATCCCGCAATACATCATCTTTGGCTTGTCGGAGTAATACGTGTTCGGGATCGTATTGACACAATACGTCATATAACAAACCGGCAGAAGTTTGCAGCATCCGTACGGATTTCTGACGGCCCGGATAACCTTCAAAAATCAATCCGGAGATACGGGCGGTTGCGCGGAATTGACGTCGGATCAGTTCTGACAAGTTCAGTGCTTGCTCAAGATCTTGGTCGATATTGTCGTGTTGAACAATCGATGACCATCGATCAGTGCAGATCTCAAGCGGCTGAGGCTCGGGACTCAGAAGCTCGATGCCATAGTCATTCACGGTTACCGTTAATGTTGCAGGGGTTAATTTTGCGATTCTGCTGGCAATCAGCGGTCCGAGCGCTTGATGAACGAGCCAACCAGCGAACGGATAAATACACAAGTGGTAGCCGTCGCGTGACTTAAATCGCTCGGCAATCGCAACATCGGGTTTCGGACAGCGGCTGATCTGAGCTTGAATAGTTGCCGTATGTTGCAGCGCTTCGGCCAACCAGTGTCCATTTTGGATTCGAGTCGATAACGGCGTGGTTCTCTCAAAATCGGACACAATCCGAGTGGCGAGCGTTTCAGAGAGTGGCAGCCGACCTCCTGTCCAGCGAGGGACCTCACTGGCTTTGCGGGAGCCAGCTGGTTTGACAACCAGTTCACCATCCGAAAAGCGAACCATTTCCAGGCGCTTACCTGAAAATCGGAAGACTTCGCCTGGTTGAAGTCGGCCTGCAAATGATTCTTCGACCTCCCCCAGACTTCCACCTCGTCGCATTTTGACCCGCACGTGTGCATGCGCCACAATGGTTCCAATACTCAGCCGATGCCGTCTGGCAGCTTGGTTGGAGGCGAGTATAAATCTTCCGTCGTCGCGTTCTACGAGTCGACGGTATTCTGGGTATTCTTTGAGTGAATCTGATCCTCGAAGAAGTACCGTCAAGAGTCGATCAAACAGATCTCGTGTGAGATGTCGATAAGCCCAGGATTTCGTAATTTCCTGAAATATCTCATCCGGATTCCAAGGGGCCTGCAATGCCATCGTGACAAGATGTTGGATTAACACATCGAGAGAATGTTCGGGTGGTCGAATCGGTTCGAGCGCGCCAGTATCGAGGGCATCAGCAAGTGCTGCATATTCATTCAAGTGCAGACGATTGGTCGGCACGAGGATTACGTCAGTTCCTTCTCCAGGCCGATGACTTGCGCGACCTGCGCGTTGAATTAAACGGCTGACTGAATGCGGTGAACCGATCTGAATAATTTGCTCAATCGCCTGAAAATCCACGCCGAGATCCAGTGCGCTGGTCGCGACAACACAGTCAATGGAGCCCGTTTTCAATTGGGTTTCAACGTCCCGGCGGATGGAGCTTGCAAGTGATCCGTGATGCAGCGCAATGGATAAATCCATTCGCACGATACTGAGGGCTTGGAACCATTGTTCTGCTTGATTACGTGTATTGGTGAACAACAGTGTCGTTCGACCTTGAGTCAGTGTCTGACTGACTGGTTTTAGCAGGCTGAGACCCAGATGACCGGCCCACGGGAGTCTGGTATCCGCGGTCGTTTCGGCAATTGTGAGCGTCACTGTTCGATCAATATCCGCTTGCGTGAGCCGCCCTGTCCATCCGTGAGGAAGCAATACCTGAAGTGCCACTTTGGGATCTTTCAGTGTTGCAGAAACTCCTGTAATTGTGACCCATCCGCTTAACTTCACGAGACGCTGTAAACAGAGACTCATTTGGACGCCGCGTTTTGTCGCCATGAGGTCATGCCATTCATCGACAACGATTGATTCTAGCTGTGCAAATAAGTCCAGTGATTTCGGGGATGATAAGATGACTGAGAGCGACTCTGGCGTAGTCATCAATACCTGTGGATGCGCTCTGAATAGGCTCGCGCGATCTTTAGCAGACGTGTCACCATTGCGTGCCAAGACCCGAATTTCGGTACCTGCCAGCGGATCTTTGATCGCTAATTCGAGATCTTTGGTCATCGCCCGTAGCGGTGTCACGTAGAGAAGCCGAAGTCCTTTGGAGTCGGGCGCTGCCAATAGGCGATCAATCATCGCACCGGTTGCAGCGAGGGTTTTACCGGAGCCGGTTGGGCATTGGATCAGTTGATGTATGCCTGCTGCGGATTGTGTCCAGGCTTCAATTTGGAATGGGAATGGTTGAAACCCTTTCGTTTCAAAGTAGCGCTTGATGTGTTCAAACGGCATGAGGGTTGCTCATCAATGCTTCGAAATGCGTCAAGTGATCAGCATCCTTGGGCCCAATATCTTGCCGCCAGCGTAATATCCTTGGAAATCTCAGCGCGATACCGCTTTTGTGCCGGGTTGAACGCGCGATCCCCTCGAACCCAATCTCAAACACGTGAAATGCTTCGACTTGTCGTACCGGACCAAATTTTTGTAGCGTGTGTTTTCGAATCCATCGGTCCATGTCCTTTAACTCGGCGTCCGTCAGGCCTGAGTAAGCTTTAGCCACAGGAACCAGTTCGTTATCCTGATTCCAGCAGGCCAGGGTATAGTCGCTGTGAAGGCTTGCTCTGCGTCCATGTCCTGCTTGGGCATAAATCAACACGCAGTCTGCGGTCATTGGGTCAAGTTTCCATTTCCACCAATGCCCTGCTTTTCGACCAGCGACATAGCAACTTTGCTTGCATTTGATCATGACTCCTTCGGCGCCTTTCTCTCGAGCTTCCTGGCGCATGGCGTGAATGCTTTTAGAGCACATCGGATGCATTGTCAGACTTTGACTTACCGTGATTTTGCTTAAAGCAGCTTTGCGAGCGATTAGTGGATGACCTCGCAGATCCTCACCGTCGAGTCTTAAGAGATCATAGGCTTTAAAAAATGCCGGGTGAGTTTTGAGTAGGGTTTGCGTGATGCGTTTCCGATTCAATCGTGTTTGGAGATCGTTGAAGGTTTGCAGGTGTTCGGTGGTCCCCGCTAGAATTTCGCCATCGAGAATCATTTGTGAAGGCAGTGTCGTTGCGACTTCGACGATGTCTGGAAATTGCTCAGTGATATCCTGGTCACCACGTGACCAGAGTCTGATGGTTTCATGCGTTTTGATTAATTGGGCGCGGATCCCATCCCACTTATATTCCACTAACACGTCTGTTGGGTTAAGCGCAGATATCTCAGACTCAGATATGGGATTGGCAAGAAGGAATGGCAGCGGTTTTGCATCAAGTTCATCCTGAGTAACAGGTGCTTTGAGTCGGTCCAACCAATCTGGATCAGGAGGGAAGTCACCCATCAACCGTTCCTCGATGACTGCACGATCCATGTTGATGGCACGCGCAATTGCTTCATGGACCAATCCTTTACTCACACCGACTCTAAAGCCTCCTGACGAGAGTTTTAAAAACAGAAAAGCTTCATCTCGTGACAAGGTATTGAGCAATGAAGGAAGCTCCGAAATCAGTACCTCCGGTTTCTGCTGAGATAATGCATGTTGGCGCTGTCGCCATTGGTCGAGAATCGGTTGAGCTGTTTGCGAGACCGCATCTTGGTTGGCAAACAGGATTGCCAGGGTCTCCGACAGATCACCAACCGCCGCGTAGCATTCGTCAAACAACCAGCTCTCGTCAGCAAACGCCTGATATGCCGCTTGCTTGAGCAGGCTTGGTTTAAGTTGCTTGCGATCACGGCGACCTGTGAGCGCCTCGACAGCAAGTGCGCTTTCAAGCGGATCAGCTGTCTGGATAAATTCAACGAGTCCATTCCGTTTAGCATTGGTTGACTGACTGGTGTCCAGAATCTGAAACAGCTGGACGAAATTCATTGATCGGCACCTTGTTCGATTCCGAATGCCGTTTCTAAGCGATCAGCTGCGACTCCCATGTGGTCGTTCAAATAGCGGGTGAGCACGCGTGTTTCACCATGTGTTGCATAAATCTGTCTGGCTTCACTCTGTTGGATCGTCTGAATCAAGCTCTGCCAGTCTGCATGATCACTGACAACAAA
>MDTB01026873.1_pt1 | contig 10175 bp, 9 predicted proteins | sample 811161 | NCBI WGS metagenome assembly MDTB01 (sample SAMN05326650, study PRJNA326480) | marine metagenome | isolation source: seawater | place: Mediterranean Sea | collected 2009
CTGAATTAAGACCATAATGAACTGTAAAATATTGGTAGGAAAGGAATATGAAGAACAAAATTATGAGAGCACTTAAGAAGATGGCTATCAATCTTTTCATTCCTCCCCCCTAAATGACTTATTAAATGAATACTACTGGATCTTTCTAACGTACTTCTTTTTTTTTGTATTTAAAAATGTATAAGTACTCTTGTTTTTCGAAGTTATGTTTGCTGTATAATGGAAGCTTTTGAGAATATGTGATATTCAAACTATCTAAGGATAAAAACTATGCTCTCGTTTAACCCGGGCCCCTCAATTTTGTCTCAGGAGACTCAGAATGAAATCATTAAACTTGCGAGCCAGGGGCTACTTTCTGCATCACATAGGAGTTCAGAATTTTTAGCTATATGTGAAAAAGCTATTAAAGGGATGTATAAGGTGATGAGAATTCCCTCAGACTATCATGTTCTGTTTCAGCCTTCGGCAACAGCTTCTATGGAGTGTGTACTAAGAAACTTAATTAGAAAAAAGAGCTATCACGTTACACACGGTGCTTTTTCACAACGATTTTTAAGTACGGCTCAAGAATTATGTTTGGAAACAGAGGTTTTAAATACTCCATGGAATGAGGTGCCGTCCTGGGAGAGTATTGAGTTGGCCGAGGATGTTGAGGCTTTAGTTATCACTCATAATGAAACAAGTACGGGACTTATGTGGCCAGAAACTGTTATGAAAAGTCTAAAAGAGCGTTTTTCTGATCGACTGATTATTTACGATATCACTTCTTCCTTTGCCTCTATGCCTTTTGATTGGACTTTGGGAGATGTATGGTTTTTCTCAATTCAAAAATGTTTGGGGCTTCCTTCGGGCCTGGCTTGCATTATTTTTAGTCAAAGAGCCTATGAAAAATCAAAGGATGCAACGGGTGTTGCGGCTTGGCAGTCTTTTTCAAAGATGGTAGAGAAGATGCAGCTCTATCAGACAGTTGAGACACCTAATATGTTTGCAATAGCTCTTTTAGCCAAGCGATTAGAAAGTTTTGATCTTTTAGGTTTACATAAGCAACTCAATGAAACGGCTCAATTATGGAGGGTAAGTGGTTTACCTTGGAGATTTTATATAGATGATATTGATTGGCAATCTCTAACGGTTTTTAATTATTTAGTTGATGAAGCGCCAGAATGGATTGAATTCGCTAGGAGTCATGGAATAATTCTAGGTTCAGGCTATGGTAAATTAAAAGAGTATTGTTTACGCGTGGCTAACTTTCCAAATATTACAAATCATGACATTCAAAAAACAATAGAACTACTAAAAAAATTTCGTTAATGTAGCTTTGTGGACATGTTTCATGATTCTATACAACGTCCAGATTCTCTATTTATGATATGGAAAAAGCATGCCATTTTTCTTGAGTGGGTCTTTCAATGAAGGAAGAGTTCGTGAGCTGACTAAAGCTTTATTTCTTACTGCCCATGTGGTAAACACTGTTAGAGCTCGATGGAAGTATTTAAACGTTCTTTGCGTTTAATAAAGAATTCTTGCTCGAATAGTTCCTTTAATTGTTTTAATCCTTTCTAAGGAGCGGTTGGAAGATTCCTTTTCAATATCCAGCACTACATAAGCAATATCTTTGTGTGTTTGTAGGTGTTGTCCTAGTATGTTAATTTTTTCTTTTGCTAATAAAGTATTAATATGTTGAAGCATACCTGGGATGTTCTGGTGAATATGTAAGATGCGGTGAGCTTCTTCATGAAGAGGGAGATTTACTTGTGGAAAATTTACAGCACCGTCTGTGGACCCTTTATCTGAGTACGTGATAATTTTTTGAGATACTTCAAGGGCAATATTTTCTTGAGCTTCTTTTGTTGAACCCCCAATATGTGGAGTTAAGGCTACATTGGCTAATCCTCTAAGCGGAGATAAAAACTCATCGTTTTGATGTTTTGGTTCTGCTGGAAAAACATCAATAGCTGCTCCGCGTAGCCTACCTGAATTTAGAAAATCTTTAAGGGCATCGATATCCACGACGTTGCCTCGGCTGGCATTTATCAGATAAGCACTCTCTTTCATTTGTTTTAGTTGGGAAAGGCCGATGAGTTTATATGTAGAGGGATCTTCAGGAACATGAAGTGTGACAATATCAGACTCCTTTAGAAGGGAGTGTAAGCTTTTTTTAGCTTTTGCATTTCCTAAGGGAAGTTTAGTTTGTGTGTCATAAAAGACTACTTTCATACCAAGGGATTCAGCTAGAACTGAAACTTGAGTTCCTATATGACCATACCCCACAATACCCAGTGTTTTTCCTCTAACTTCATGGCTGCCTTCTGCACTTTTTAACCAGCGGCCCTCATGAGCGGCTAGATTCTTCTCAAAGATATTACGCATGAGCATGATTGTATGCCCAATTACAAGTTCAGCTACAGAGCGTGTGTTGGAGTGTGGGGCGTTGAATACTGGTATCCCCTTGCCAGCTGCCGCTTGGAGGTTTACTTGGTTGGTTCCAATACAGAAACAGCCGATAGCCGCGAGGTGTTTTGCTTCTGTTAAAACTCTTTCAGTTACTTGCGTTCGGGAGCGAATTCCGAGAAAATATACATTTTCTAAATGCCCAATTAACTCCTCTTCAGAGAGAGCTGTTTTTAGAGACTTAACCTCAAGGTATTGATTTTCTTGGAAGTACTCAATCGCACGAGTGTGTATGCCTTCAAGAAGGAGTATTTTTATCTTATCTTTGTTTAATGAGTAATTCATAATTCGTAGTCTAGCACGTGATGAATATACTTACAACATACCTAAAATATAACACCAAACGGAACCAATTCCTCCCCATATGAGCAGGTTTACAATACTCACTATTAGGCCAATACTCCACCATCGACCAAGACTTACCTGTTGGCTCGCATAATAAATGGGGGCGGTTGTATTGGCAAAATGAGTGATACCACCAATTAAGTTACTCATAAATGCCAACATTAAAGCTGCGTATAATCCAGGAATACCAATACTTATACTGGCTAGAAGAAAAGCTGAGTACATAGCTGTCACATGGACTGTATTACTCGCAAGAAAGTAATGAGAATAAAAATACGTTAAAATAATAAGAACAAAACCCCATGCCATAGGAGTGTTTGCTGTGAAAAAAACAATTTGTTCACTAAGCCAAGTAAATAAACCCAGGTCCTTAAGTCTTAGTCCTAATCCAATTAATACACCCAGCCAGAAAAGAGTATTCCAAGCTGAATTTTCATCAAGACAATCTTTCCATGAGAGAATATTCATTAAAAATAAAATAGCGAGTCCACACATAGGAGCTACAACGCTTTCTATCCCCCAGTTATGACCAAACAACCATAAAAATAATACAAGTACAAAGGAAAATAGCATTGTATATTCCTTTTTCGTAACAGGACCTAAGTCTTTTAATTTCTTCTTGGCAAGTAGTGGAGCTTCAGGAGAGTTTTTTATTTTTGGAGGGCTTAAAAGGTACACGATCAAGGGGACAATACTTAAACTAAGTAGCCCAGGAACGATTCCAGCCAGAGCCCATGTTCCCCAGGTAATGGGTATACCAATACTAAGAGCTATCTGTTGACAAATGGGATTCGCAGCCATAGCTGTCATAAACATAGCACTTGTAGTAAGAGACCCCTGAAATACAGATAAAATCAAAAACCGCCCCATTTCATCTGCATTATAACTGGAGCCATCATCTTTACTATTTTTAAGTATTCCAAGAATAATGGGGTAAATTACACCGCCTCCTCGAGCCACAATACTTGGGGTAAAAGGCGCTATAAGAAGGTCTCCACAAAGGAGACTGTAAGAAAGGCCTAAAGTTGTTTTACCAAATAAGCGAATCACGAAATAGCTCACACGAGTGGCTAAGCCTGTTTTAATAAGCCCCCTAGCCATGAAAGAGGCGAACACTATGAGCCAAATACTTTCACCAGCTAGAGGCTCAAATGCTTCTTCAAAACTGATTAGATGCGTTAAAATAGCTGTTAAAACACCAATCATACATAGAGGTGCCACAGGTAATGGCTTCAAAATAAGCCCAGTGATAATTGCACAAAAAACAGAAAATAAATGCCAACAATCCTTTGATAGACCTTCAGGTGAAGGAGTAAACCACAAAAGAATACCAATACCAAAAGTAATGGTAAGAGAAAAAAGCTTAGATTGGGTTAGGCTTTGTTTTTTACTGTATGGGGTGCTTGGGTTGAGTACAGTCATAGTTAATACAAAAGCGTTGGTGCTCTAAGGCTGGTAGTGATTGCCTAGCACGTGTGAGCTCTTCCTTACATAGGGTTAGTTTAATCATTCCCTCATTTCTATCTAATTCACTTAGAATTTTTCCCCAGGGGTCTACTGCTAGAGTATGACCAAACTGCAAGTACCCACTTTTTGATGTACCTATTTGGTTGACTCCAAAAACATAACTTAGGTTTTCAATGGCACGCGCTCTTAGTAGAGGGTGCCAATGAGCCTGACCTGTTACGTGTGTAAAAGCAGAGGGAACCAAGAGTGCTTCTGCTCCTAAATTTACTAGAAGCCTGAATAACTCAGGGAATCTTAAATCATAACATATACTTAAACCAAAAGTCCAGTCATGGATGCGAAATACTTTAGGGGTAAGGGGGCCGTAGTCTATCCATTTTTCTTCATTCACACTAAGTAAATCTGATTGAAGTTTAAATAAGTGAATTTTTCTGTAGGTTTCGACTATTTTACCATGTTCATTAATACAAATTAAAGTTTGATAGGTGAGCATCGAAGATGGAATCTTTTCTGGAAAAGCACCAATCACAATGTGTTTAGAGTATTTTTGAGCTAGTTTTTGACAGCTTTCTATAGCCGTGCTTTCAAGTGAGAGTGCGTGTGTATAGCGTTCTTTGGACTTTACATTGACCAAAGAGTTTTCAGGAAAAACAAGAAGTTCACAATCCTCAGAAAGATTGAGATAGTGCTCAAAGTTTTTTATATTTTTCTTCCATTCACTAGAACTGTTGAGTTGAACTAAAGCAATTTTCATATTTTAACTCCTAAGCAACCGTTTCATTTGAAATAAAAGACTATTTACTTTGTATAGAATTTATGTGCATTTAATTTTTTGAAGACTAGAAGTTTCTCTTTCTTTAACAAGAGTATGCAAAGCTTGAATCCACGATGGGTGCGTATTTAAAGACGGTACAAGATCTAGCTGTTCTCCACCCATTTCCTCGAATTCTTCAGCATACTCTTCACCAATTTCTATTGTTGTTTCTAAACAATCCGTTACAAAAGCTGGGCTGAACACGAGAAGCTTTTTTTGTTTCCTGTTCGCACATTCTTTGAGAACATCACTGGCATACGGTTGAATCCAAGGGCTTTTACCCAGTCTAGATTGGAAGCATACAGTATAATTTTTGATAGAGAGTTTATCTGCAAGCGCACGTGCTGTGGCATAACACTGTGCTTTATAACAGTAAAGATTCTTACTGTTGAGTGTTTGACAGCATGTTCCAGTTAGGCATACACTCTTTGAGTCAGCTTTTTTAATTTGACGTTCAGGCAGCCCATGAAAACTCATGAGAATATGATCATAACTATTTACATTATATGGTTTAGCTACATCTGCCCAGGCCTGAATAAAAGCTGGGTGTTCAGCAAACGTATTGATGAGTTGTAAGGAGGGGACTGTCTGCCAGTTTTGAACTGTTTTCATCACAAGTTCGTTAATTGAACCAGTAGTAGCTGAAGCATATTGTGGAAACATAGGAAGGATGATGAGTTCTTCACAAGGTCCATCACGTTCAATACAACTTAAGACATCTTTTAGACCTGGAAATTGATAACGCATAGCTAGGTGAACTTTATATCTAGCACCTAGTTTTTTTTGTAGTGCAGCTTGCGCACCCCTGCTATGAACTAGAAGTGGCGACCCTTCTTTTGTCCAAAGTTCTTGATAGGTTTTTGCAGACATTTTATAGCGTCTTGGAACAATAATGCGCTTTACCAAGAGTTGCCTGGGAAGCCAGGGAATATCAATTACACGACCATCGGTTAAAAACTCATTTAGGTAGCGCTTTACATCTTTTGGCTTGGGTGATAGGGGAGTGCCTAAGTTCACTAAAAGGACCACACGCTGGCTCATATTCTTAAAACCCTCATTAAATGATAAGCGAAAACCTTAACAAAACGCTGTATCTTTGACTAGGAAATAATAGTAAAATAGCTCTTGCTTCAAGCTTAAGGAAAGAGTTTTTTCTTCGTTACTTAATTCAAATCGCAAAACTAAAGAGTTGGAAATACTTTTCTAAAAAATTGTGACAGATCTATTGAGTTTTTTTTCTGTATATAAAACAACTTAATCCATAGCGTGGGTGCTCTTAAAATACTCTCCTATATCGTAAATGAGTGAACTGTACTCGATGGTATTTTGAATCGTAAAAAGTCACCTACTCTTCATTTTTTATAAAAAAATATAAACAAATATACCTGAGTTATTTAAAAAAAAAACTTGATGGTAAAATTTTTACTATGTAAACAACCTTGTAGTTCTTCTTATATTAGAAATATATCAAGTGAGGTGAAATATGTCTGGTAGTGATGTTGGTTTTATGTTAGTAGCAACAGCTCTTGTTTTTTTTATGACTCCAGGTTTGGCATTTTTTTATGGAGGATTCGATTCTAGAAAAAATGTAGTGAACCTTATTTTTCAATGTTTTGTTGCAATAGGTATAGGGACTGTTCTTTGGTTTGCTGTAGGCCATACTCTCAGCTTCAGTGGAGATGTAGGAGGAGTGATTGGTGATTTAAAACAAGCATTCCTTAATGGAATCTATCCAGAAGATTTAGCGGAAGGTACTCAAATTCCAAACTATCTATTTAGTTTTTTTCAGCTGATGTTTGCTATCATTACTCCTGCTTTGATGGTGGGTGCGTTTACACATCGTATGTCTACTTTAGCATACCTACTCTTTATCTCAATTTGGCTGGTTCTCATCTACTTTCCTTTTGTTCATATGATTTGGGGAGGAGGTATTTTAGCTCAGTGGGGTGTTCTAGATTTTGCAGGAGGGATTGTAGTTCATACTTTAGCTGGCTTCGGAGCTTTAGCTGTTGTGATTTACACAGGAAAACGAAAAAAAACAAGAAACGGTTTCACATAATATCCCTTTCATAGCTTTAGGTACAGGAATGCTATGGTTTGGATGGTTCGGATTTAATGCAGGAAGTGCTTTGGCTGCAAATGGAATCGCTTCTTTGGCTTTGATTAACTCACAACTTGCTGCTGCTTTTGGAGGACTTGTTTGGTTAAGTATCGACTGGTTCTATTCTAGAAAATTTAAGTTAGTCCCTTTTTGTGTTGGCTCCATTGCCGGACTGGCAACAATCACTCCTTGTGCAGGGTTTGTTACTCCAGCATCAGCACTTGTAATTGGATTTTTAGGGGGACTACTCTGCTACTGTTTTGTCGGATTTAAAAATAAAATGAAATGGGATGATGCTCTTGATGTGTGGCCTGTTCATGGAATGGGTGGGGTTGTTGGAGCAGTACTCTTAGGTATATATGCAAGCTCAGGAATAAATCCTGATGGTGCAGATGGATTATTATATGGGAATGCTCTTCTATTATTTAAACAGCTAACAGCTGTGATACTTGCTGCTGTATATTCCTTTTCAGTCTCCTTTGGAATACTAAAAATACTTGGAAAATTTATAGATATTCGTGTTCCTGGACAAGTAGAGATAGGAGGTATTGATCAACTCCATCACGGCGAACTTGCATATCGGAGTTAAGATACTACCTTAATTCAGACGAGGAAGATTTTTAAGCAATAAGATACAAGTTATAATCAAGAGTTTTCGGTACATAGATCGATGAAGAAAAACAAATAGTGTTAACAATAAAACCCTCGAAACTATTTTTCAAACCTTACTGATTTTCCAATAGCTAGAGACCTAATTCTGTTAAAAAGAGTTAGGTCTTTAAAATAGTTGAATATTTCTATCTAAACGTCTGTAAAAGTGGGGTGTAAAGATGTCTGAATAAAAGAAAACCCATCTTTGACTGGAGCTGTGATTTCACCTCTCAACTCCTCTCTGTTTAGATTTCATTTGAACTTTAAAACTTCCTTATAGTTTATCATTGATTGGTTTTTGAAAATCATTTTCAAGAGATTCAAATTGTTGTGCATACTCTTCTTCATATGTTGTTTTAGTTCCTTCATTTTTTGGAAAAGTAAACGAAAAATCAACACTTGATCTTCTTTGTATGAAAAACGATAAATACTTGCATCTACAGAGAATCCAGACTTCCTATCATTCTTTTTGATATCAACTCTTGAATTTTATTTATATTTGTTTGTCCACTTGCTTCTTCCAAAAGGATAATCTTACTTGAAGCTGGTGTGTTCTCTTGAAGATCAATCGTTTCTCTACGACTTGAGAAAATGGAGCTTTTTCTTTTTGACTTAGCTCGTTTTTCTTCATATTTCCGAGCATTTTTTCTACTAATAAAAAAATCCTCTCCTGTGAAAGTGTAGTTTCTTTTAATACTCTTGGCCAGGTTTCTAAGGGTATTTCCTTGGAGATTCTCTTTTCTACACACTTTGATGCAAGCCTCTGTCAAGTTAAGTGCTGACTTTAACATACGATCAATAGTTGTCTCTGAGCTACCATCTTGTATTTGCAATGAGAATACTGCTTGAATAATTGCTTCTCTATGTGTCTCTATCCACATTTTAGCAATACTAGAGCTAAATTCTATTAGGTCAACTTTAGCTAGAGTGATGTTCCTAAAAAACCTATCATTAAAACTATCAATATGTACTTGGTGAGCTTCTTGACCTAAATACTTTACTCCCTCTCCAATACCCTCAAAAAAAGGGTATGGAAGACACAATATTCCCTACGATACTCCAAGCAGTATCAACAGTATCATCTTCTCTTACTATTTTTCCTGTTGTAAGCAACATCACAGCTTGAAAGTGAGTATGTACTATTGTAGCAATAATTCGTTCGTAATTTAAAAGAATTTCATCTCTTGTCAATATTTTATCTGAAGAGGAAGTAGAATTAGGAGAACTAGGAACATCTGAAGAAACTGGAGACAAAGATCTTGGATGTATCTCCAACTCTTGCTGCTCTTTTAAATACTCAGATCTATTAAAGCCTATTAGATCTTCAACCTCTCCAGACAAAGAATGGTATAAACAAGGGTTTTCAAGCTCTCTCATTTCATCATCTAATAAGCGACTAGACAAACCGTTTGAAATATCAGGTCCTTCCTCTGAATTAGATTCTATCTTAAGAAAACTAAAAAAACGTTCTGAACTTTCTTTTTCAGCAAATGGAGAAATAAGAGCTTCTGAAATTTCTCCAAAAAAACCAAACTTTATACTGCTATTAGAAGTCATACGTCTTACAGTTGTTTCTTTTGTAGTTTGAAGCAACTCTTGTTCTGACTCAAAAAATCTCTTAGGAGCCTCTCGTGTAGGATCAACAGCTTGGAATTGAAGAGCACTTTGAGAAATACGTTCGATATCACTTTTTAAATTAACAGCTTCTTTTTCAAAATCTTCATTTGGAACATTGAGTTTCTTTTGGCTAAAATTAAAGTGAGTTAAAGAAAAGTCACTTTCAATACTTTGACTAGCATCACTCACTGAGGAAAAAATCGGAGCAGCCATAAATCCTCCTCTAGACTATGAATAAATTTCAATCTCTATAGTGAATAAATTTTTAAATTGATATAGTTTTTTAAGTTTTATTGAAGAAACTTATAAAGATTAAATAACAATAAGAAAAAACCTTATCCTTAACTAGGAAATGATAGTGTAGCAGCTCTTGATTCGGCTTAAAGAAAGAGTGTTTGGTGAGGTGTATCGGGGAAAAAAAAGTCTATGTAGTTTGTTTCTTCGTTATTTAATTCAAAATGTAAAACAGCTATATCCTCTTGCATGTGTGTTTCGCAGCAGGTGCCTATTAGGGGTGTGATTTTTTTTTGAATGAGATAGCGAAAGAATAGCTGAGCTGGTGTTTTTTCACGTTCTTTTGCTAATTGCTGTAGTCTTTTTGACTGTACAATGTGTTGATTAGCCGATAGGGTCCAAAAACCTTGATACACAATCGCTTTTTCTGAGCAAAAGGCTCGAATTTCTCTATCATATTCAGTTTCAGCAATAAAGCGGTTTTGAATTACTTTA
>MDTB01078998.1_pt1 | contig 10175 bp, 9 predicted proteins | sample 811161 | NCBI WGS metagenome assembly MDTB01 (sample SAMN05326650, study PRJNA326480) | marine metagenome | isolation source: seawater | place: Mediterranean Sea | collected 2009
AATCGCATCTCATTCAAATAATGTTGGTAAAGGAGAAGTAATTAATATTGGAAGTGGCAATAATTTATCTATTAATTCTGTAGCTAAAATGATTAGTAAAGAATTTGAATATCAAAAACCATTAAAAGAACCATTCGCAAATTTAGCATGTATTGAAAAAGCAAAAAAATTATTAGGTTGGGAACCTAAAATGAAGTTAGAAAGTTGGATAAGAGAGTATATAAATGGCTAAAAAAATTTTAATAACAGGAGGTGCTGGATTCATAGCACACCATGTAATTGATAAAATTTTATCAACTACAGATTGGGAAATTATTACGCTTGATCGTTTAGACTTTAGTGGAAATCTAAATAGATTGAGTGAAGTGGTATCTTCATATCCTAAAAGTGAGCAAAAAAGGGTTAGGGTGGTTCACCATGATCTAAAAGCAGAACTTAATCCGGAGATAACAGCTACTATTGGTAGAATAGACTATATTAGTCATCTTGCTGCAGGATCACATGTTGATAGATCTATAACCTATCCATTAGAATTTGTAATGGACAATGTTGTGGGTACAGCTCATATTTTAGAATATGCAAGAAAATTAGATAGCTTAGAAAGATTTGCATATTTCAGCACTGATGAAATTTTTGGTCCTGCTCCGAAAGGAATTAATTACAAAGAAAATGACCGATACAATTCAACAAATCCATATTCAGCTACAAAGGCAGGGGCAGAAGAGCTAGTGGTTGCCTATGAAAACACATATGGTTTACCGTCACTTATAACGCATACAATGAATGTGTTTGGGGAAAGACAAAATCCTGAAAAGTATATTCCAATGGTTATTAAGCGAGTAAGAGATAACGAAACAGTAACAGTTCATGCAAATAAAGAAAAGAATATTGCTGGCTCAAGACATTATATACATGCAGAAGATGTTGCAGAAGCTCTATTATTTTTATATAAATATGACATATCTCAAATCAAACCTGATGAAACTGGAGCAAAATGCCAAAAATTTAACATTGTAGGTAAAGATGAAATTGATAATCTTGAATTGGCAGAGTTTATTGCTAAAGCTCAAAAAAAAGAATTGAATTATAAAATGGTAGATTTTCATTCGCAAAGACCGGGGCATGACTTACGTTATGCATTAGATGGATCAAAAATGGCAAATATGGGTTGGAAACCAAAATCTGCATTTGTTAGACTTGAACAAACAATAAATTGGACATTAGAAAACGATAGATGGCTATCTATATAATTAGTTTGTAAAAATTTTTTTTGAAACTAAATTAAAACTGTGAAAAATAAATTTATTACTGTGATCCTTTTTTTAAGCACAGTCTTTGCTCAAATATCAGTAGATCAAATCAGAAATCTTACGAATCAACAGTTGGATCAGGTAAAATCAGAATTACAGTCTCAGACAAGAGCATCTATAGTTCAGGCTGATACATCCACACCTCAAAATTCTTCACCTGTAGATATTACATCAACAGCTGTTTCATTAATGACAGGGGACTTCTTTGGTTATAATTACTTCAAAAAAGATATATCATTCTTCGATAATGTGCCTGCTCCAGCTGAATATAGATTAGGACCAGGAGATCAAATTATAATCTCAATGTGGGGTGAAACAAATTTTAGAAATAGTTGGACCATTGATAAAAATGGAAGGATTTATTTTGATAATATTGGGTTTATTAATATTTCAAATAATACTTTAGCTTCCGCAGAAAAAATTTTAATTGAAGAATTCTCTAAAATTTATTCAAGTCTTAAAGATGAAGAATATACAAGTACGCTCACAGTTTCACTCGGAGCACTAAAGTCTATGAATGTTTATTTTTCTGGAAATATTGAAAATCCTGGCATTAATCTAATACACCCGTTCTCTGATATCTTTACAGCAATTGTACAAGCTGGAGGAATTAATGAAGATGGAACTTTGAGAGAAATACAATTAATACGAAACGGTGATGTAATTGATACAGTAGATTTTTATAGTTTTTTTCTTGACGGAAAGAAAGATTTTTCCAAAATCAAGCTTATTGATGGAGACGTAATACATGTTCCAACAATAAAGAGGCGTGTCTCTATATATGGAGGCGTCATTAAACCTTCTGCATATGAGCTTTTAACCAATGAAACATTTGAAAATTTGTTAAATTATGCTTCTGGTATTTCAAATACCGCATCATCAGATATTATAGTAACTAAAATTATACCAATAGAAGAAAGAATTTCAGATGATAATGGATTTACTACCTTATCTACCAATTTTCAAAAAATTAAATCTATTGATTTAAATAATGGTGATTCTGTTGAGATATTACAAATTCCAAGCGTTCTTTCATCAGTTGATGTTTATGGTCAAGTAAAAAATGCTGGCCGATATCCTGCAAACAATATGAGCTTAAAGGGTGTTTTAGATATTGCTGGAGGATTCGATGATCCGGTATTTAGAAAATCAATTCGCGATGATATCACAATCTTACGTAAAGACCACAATGAATTTTATTCTCAAGAAATAACAGTTTTATATGAGGACGCAGAAGCTTTCAATCTTTCTGTCGGCGATCAAATATTAGTTTATGAAAATATTAAATATGATAATTTATATAGATATACTGTTGCAGGTGAGGTTAATAAGCCAGGAACATTCCCTCTAAATTCAAGTGATATTACAATAAATAAAGCTATAGAAATAGCAGGGGGAATGACAGAACTCGCGAATCCAAGAAATATCATTTACAGAAAAGAATACCAAGAGTCCGATGGAAGTGGAGGTATTCAAACTTCGTTTCAGATTGTAAATGATGTAAAAAAAGACTTTATAGTTGATAGTAACGCATCTATTACAGTTTTACCTTATGAAAATGTTGTCAACATAGTAGGAAATGTTTTCAATCCAGGCCTTGTTTCCTATAGTAAAAATCAAAACTATAGAAAATACATTGAACTTGCTGGTGGATTTAAGGATGATACTCACAAAAGAAAAATCTATATTAAAAGAGCAAATGGTACTATCGAAAAGCCCCAAGGATTTTTCAAAACCCAAGGAAAAAGAATTTTTCCTGGTGACACAATTTTTGTTCCTTTAAAGGATGAAAAAGATAGAAGATTTGATGTTGCAAGTTTTACAGCTGATGTCTTAACTGCTTTAACGAACATAATTGCAATTGCTGCTATAATTAGTAACGATAATTAAAAAACCTTAATTTATTTATAATGAAATTAATTCTTCTCCGACATGGTGAAAGCCAATGGAATCTTGAAAATAGATTTACAGGCTGGAAAGATGTTTCTCTGACGGAGCAAGGGAAAAAAGAAGCCAATTTTTCTGGTAACGAATTGCTTAAAAACAATTTTCAAATTATCACTATTTACACTTCTTTGCTTAAAAGAGCTACTGAAACCACAGATATTGTTGCTCAAATTATCAATTTTCCAAATGAAAAAATCAAATATCATTGGAGGTTAAATGAAAGACACTATGGCGCCTTACAAGGGCTTAATAAATCTGAGACCGCTGCAAAATACGGAGAAGACCAAGTACATATTTGGAGAAGAAGCTATGATATTGCACCACCACTTTTAGATTTAAATGATAAGCGCCATGCAAGATTTAATGCTAAATTTCAAAATATTAACTCTGATCTTCCTGTTGGTGAAAGTTTAAAAGATGTTATAAGTAGATTGCAACCCTTCTGGAAAGAATATGTAGATTCTATACTTTCAATTAAAGGAGACCATCTTATTGTAGCACACAGCAATTCTTTAAGAGCTATTGTTAAGATTCTAGATAAATTATCTTCAAGTGAAATTATGTCAGTGAATATTCCTACTGGCGTACCATTAGTATATACATTAGATAAAAGATTAAATGTGTTAAAAAAAGAATATTTAATAAAAGAAGACGAGCTAAAAGTAAAACAAGAAATAATAGCAAATCAAGGTAAAGCAAAATGAACTTAGATTTTTCAGATATTAAAGTGTTATTAGTTGGTGATTTTATGATAGATCATTATATCATGGGAACATCAAACAGAATGTCGCCTGAAGCAAATGTACCTGTTGTTATTCCAAAAGAGGAATATTCAATACCAGGAGGAGCAGGAAATGTAGCAATGAATCTGAGTGCAATGGGAGCACATGTAACATGTTTAGGATTTATTGGAGATGACATTTGGGGAGAAAAATTAACTTCAATTTTAAAAAATCAGGGAATAAATACGAGCAATTTAGAAATTATTGAAAATTATAATACTACATTAAAACAGAGAATATACGCGAATGGCATGCAAGTTGCACGACTTGATAAAGAGAAAATAATTGATTGGAATCCAAATGTGACAAAAAGAATTAACTACAACAATTATGATGTGATCATATTATCAGATTATAATAAAGGTATACTTAATGACTTTAAAATACCCGATACATCAATTCCATTAATAGTAGATCCAAAAAAAGATGACTTTGTCAACTATGCTGGATCAAATATTATCACACCTAATTTAAATGAACTCAATAGAGCATCAAATATTGATATAAAAGATAAAAAATCTATTGTAGATGCTTGCAATGAGTTAATTAAAATACATGGTTTTGATTATATAGTTGCAAAAAGAGGTAGCAAAGGAATGATTATTGTTGGAAAAGATAATTTTATTAAAAAAATTAATGCACATATAGTTGGCAGTCCAGATGTTACTGGTGCTGGAGATACAGTTATTGCTACTTTAGCATTAGCATATACCATTACAAAAGATATTGAAGAGTCAGCAAAAATAGCTAATACTGCTGCTGCAATTGCTGTAAATAAAACTGGAACTGCAAGTGTTACTATTGATGAAATTAATAATTATATTGAGTCAAATAAATGAATGAACTAATTAATAAATCTATAAAGGACCATTCTCAAATTTTAAATCATATCAACACAGATATGATAAATTCTGCATCAGAAATAGTGATTGATGCTGTGAGAGAGGGCAAAACAATATTTTGGTGCGGTAACGGAGGCAGTGCATCTCAAGCTAATCATCTATCTGCAGAGCTTATTGGAGGCATGTATAAAGAAAAAATTAAGCCATTCACATCTGTATGTTTGAATGTTGATACAGCATTTATTACTGCTTGGTCTAATGATGACTCCTTCAATAATATATTTGTTCGTCAATTAGAAGCACTAGGTAAATCTGGAGACATATTAATAGGACTATCAACTAGTGGAAATTCTCTAAACATTTTGGAAGCTGCTAAATATGCAAACTCAAATAAAATGAAAGTAGTCTCTTTTACAGGAAATGATGGAGGTCTATTAATTAATGAATCTGATGTCAATATTAATATTGAATCTAGTAGCACTCAACGTATTCAAGAGCTGCATATTTTAGTGGGTCACATTCTATGTGATATTATTGAGAATACTTTATAAGAAATAATCAATTTTTACCCCAACATTTTTTTTCTGATTTTCCTCACCTACAACAAAAATGTTTACAAAAAGCTTATCAATTTTCTTTCCAAAAACTACCTTGAATTTGATTGTATCAAAAATGTCAATTTTTCTTGATAGTAATAATTTATAATTATATTTACTCGTATCATTATTTGTAAAACCAAAATGTAAAACTTGAGATGGATTCATGTTTGAATATTCACCAGCATTAATAAATGGATTACCTAAAACATACCCATTATAACTCCAACCCTCTTTATATTGACCATGATTATAATAAGACTCATTAACATAAGGGGGGTCTCGGTCTTGATTGATGGTATTTAAAAATTCAAATAAAATATTTGTGTTTTTTATATAATTGTTAAACTCTAACCCCCATAAGCCGTCTGTTCTGTTGCTAAATCTTAAACCACTAGTATCTTCGAAGAGATGTTGGTAATATATTTTTAATATTTTATCATCTTTTTTTAGCATATATGAAAAATCCCAAATTCCTAAATGATTTCCAAGCGCATTGGGATGCGGCTCTCCTTCCAATAAAGGTCCATCAGCACTAATAAATACTTTTAAAAAATCATTAAATGAGTCTGGAAAGTTTCCATAATTTTCTGTGCTCCCACCCCATATTGCTTCATGCACCATTCCAATTTTGAATTCATTCTGATTTTGACGATGATTTAAATAAATGAACTTTTCATGTAGCATAGGAGCTTTCGTATAAATTTCACTTTTTTTAAAACTGGCATGAGATATGCCGAAATAAAGGTCAACATTATTTTTTTTAAAAGCATAAGAGCTTATTAAGCCTATTTTTGGCATTGGTTCAGCATTTTTACTAATTAATATTGATCCAGAACTCAGTTGATCATTAAGGTATAAGCTAAAATCCCTGTAATATTTTCCTATTTTCAAAAAAGTATTATTAAAAATTTGAGACTTAATAAATGATTCACTTAAATGAACTTTATTTTTTGAAGAAATTATTGAAAAATAATAATTAGTTTGATTTTTTCTAAAGTTGCCATTATAAATCAAATCAACTTCTGAAGGTTTTTGACCATAGTTATTATAGAATGACCACCATTGATTTGAGAAACTAGAATTGAATTTTAAGCTATATTTATTTTCAAAATCTTGAGTATAAATTGATGAAAATAGTATTGCTATTAATATATAATTAATACTATTAATTTTTTTCAATTGGTTTAACATAAAATTTCCAATCCATTACTTCAATTTGTGAATGTTTTGCAATATTTAAAGATTGAAAATCTTTTGTTGGTAAAACTCTTATTTTTTTACCATTCACAATCAAGTCTATTGGCATTTTAAAATTATCATTCACATTCTCCCATTTATATAAATACTCTGAATCTGTTTGTAAAAAAACTAAATGAGGCTGTTTTGGAGAGTAAAAATATTGTTGAGCAAAGTACCAATAATCTTTACCAGTTTTATCTTTCACTTTTTCGAAAAAATCTGTTGTATTTGCAAATCCTTTTGCATTGTCGACCATAAATTCTTTTAAAATTTCAAACCATATTTTATCATTATTTATGACGCTTCTTAAAGTATGCATTACCCATGCACCTTTCATATAAGTATCCCCATGAAGTGCCCAATGATTTTCATTCTCATTACCAACAATAGGAATTTCATTGGCAATTCTATTTTTAATTGTGTTAAGATAGTGAATGCCTACTTCATAACTTTGAAATTTATCTTCAAAATAAATAGACTCTGAATATACTTGTAAGCCTTCATGAATCCAGATATGTGTAGGATCAGAGGCAGTAACACTGTTACCAAACCATTCATGACCAGTTTCATGTATTATTAAAGGATCAATAACACCATACATTGGCCAGCTTTTACTTCTGACGCCATTGTACATGCTAAATCCGTTACCGTACGTTACCGCTGATTGGTGTTCCATTCCAAGGTAAGGAACTTCAATAAGTTTATATCCATCTTCATACCATTGATAATCGCCAAAATATTTCTCATAAAATCTTATTACCTCTTTTGATTGTGGAAAGAAATTGGAAGCCAATTCTTTATTATAATCTAAAACGTAGTGATTCATAAAATGTGTTTGGTTATCTTTTATAAATGTATCTTGAACTGCTACATAATTCCCTATTTGAACTGATATGTTATAATTATTTATTGGATTAGTAACAAACCATTCATAAGCGGTTTTATCACCTAAATTTTGGACACTTCTTAATTTGCCATTCCCAACTGCAACTAAATTTGAAGGAACTGTATAAACCATTCTTACACTATCTCCCTCAGCAGTTATATGGTCTTTATTTGGCCACCAAATTCTTGCACCTTCACCTTCACATGAAACAGCAATCCAATCGCGTCCATCTTTGTCTTTTGACCAGGTAAATCCTCCAGCCCAAGGGGGGTTGTCTGCGCCTTGAGGAATTCCATTATAAAAAACAGTAAAATCAAACATAATACCTTTTTCTATGGTTGTTGTAAAATCAATCAATACTGCATCAAGCTCTCTTGAAAATGATAGATTTTGATTTTTGTGGGTTATTTTTTTGATATTTAAATTTTCAGCTAAATCAATCTGTAATTTATTTAAATCTCTCATACTCTCAGCTTTGATTGTTACAAAGCCCTCTAATGATTTGTTTTCAATATCGAAATCAATATTTATGTCATAAAATGATACCCTATATGATGAACGATTTTCATTTAAATTACCTATTAATAAGTTATTTGGTGTTAGTTCAGGTAAATTATATTGATTTCCATGAGGCCTATTTTCTTGGCAGTACAAAAAAGTCAATATTAATAAACTAAAAATTATTTTTTTCATAATAAGTCCTTGTTTTAAAAACATTATTAGCAAAAATGATATAGTATAAAATAATACAAAAAAGGAACCACAGAACGATAGCAAATGCTTCTTTGATTAGAAATAAAATGTAGACAATAGCTAAATAAATAATCCATTTTACCCATTTTGGTTGGGACCATAATCTTAATAGAGAGTTCATTATTTAAATTCTTTTAAGTAACTATAATATTTCATTGATTCATTATAAATAGAATCATATTTATTCTCAATGGTAATATCTTTTTTTTTGAATGTTTGGAATTCAGTACTTTTTATCACGTTATCATACCAACTTTTCCACCAAATACCATCATTGGCATGATTACCTCTTTTCCATTTAAGCATTGATCTATCAAATTTAATGTTAATTTTCTTACACCATGTCGATAATACTTTTTCAGGGTTTTTTAATAGTTCATTTGAATCAATAACTATGAATGATTTATTTTTCTTCTTTAGAAACTTTACAATTTCATATTGTTGTTTATAGCCCAACTCTTCAACAGAATTCAATTTATTTTTATTGCAATAGGAGCTAATTACCTCTTTTGGATGTCTTAACAAGATGCAGTTTTTACAATTAGCTACCCATTCAATATTTTTTAAATCTAAAATATGATGGGCCATATGTTTTTGATACCAGATTTTTTTATTTTCCGGTATTTCGTTTATAAGATAATTGACAATTTCACTATATGTTGAAGGATATTTGTTAATTATTTCTGAATACATTGGATGTTTAAGCTTTGTTTCTTTTAAATAGTATGAATAAAAAGGTTCATCTGTAACAAATGTATCCTTCCTCGATGACCACGACCTCATTAGTGCTGTAGATATATTTCTAGGACCTGACCAGCAAGCTACAATCATATTTTTTTTATATTATTATTAATATGTTTGTTATAAAGCTCTCTAATATAGTTTGTCAACGAATTAGAATTAGTTGATACTAAGTTGTTTTTCTCAATTCTTGAAACTGGAATGATACCAGCAAATGTACCTGTTACAAATGCTTCATCACAATTTTTAACTTCATCAAAAGTAAAATCTTTTTGAAAACAATTAATATCATTTTTATTACAAATGTATATTGCCTTACTTCTTGTTATTCCATTTAAACAATATTCGCCTTTAGAAGTCAAAACTGAATTATTTTTAATAAAAAAAAGATTCGTAGAATTACAAGTGCTGATATTTCCATTAGGGTCATTCATTATTCCTTCATCATATCCTAATTCATTTGCCTCAATACTAGCTAAAATGCAATTAAGCTTACTTAAAGTATTAAAATGGGTGCTTAAAATGTTATGTGAGGGGCGCACCGTTGAAACCCTCCCAATACTAATTCCATTTATATAAGTATTAGGATTTGTTTTTTTAAATTCTGGTATTATAACCAACGTGATTGGTCCTATGTTTGCATTTGGATTTTGATATGGAGTAATTTTTTCACCTCTAGAAACAATTAATCTTATATGAACGTCATCCTCCATATTATTTTTTGCTAATACTTTTGAAATCTGATTAATAATCTCTTGTTTTGTAAAAGGTATATTTAATGAAATACCTTTTGCACTTTCAAATAATCTATCTAAATGATCATCAATAAATACTAATTGCTTATTATGAAGTCTAATTCCTTCCCACACACCATCACCCAAAAGAAAGCCACTATCAAAGACAGAAATTTTAGCTTCACTTCTATGAAATAATTCTCCATTGATATTGATAAATATATTAGCATTTTTATCATTTTCTATATATGAATGACTGCTCATTTGTGGGCCCACAGGGACTTGAACCCCGAACCTGCGGATTATGAGTCCGTTGCTCTAACCAATTGAGCTATGGGCCCT
>MDTB01143201.1_pt1 | contig 10175 bp, 9 predicted proteins | sample 811161 | NCBI WGS metagenome assembly MDTB01 (sample SAMN05326650, study PRJNA326480) | marine metagenome | isolation source: seawater | place: Mediterranean Sea | collected 2009
TATTTTTTTGTAATTACCCCATAATAATAAGTTTAAATCATTCCCGCCTTCAGAAAATTTTTTTAAATTATTATCACTATTAAAATGAGAATTTAAATTTTTAGAATTCCATTCTATTTTTTTCCATACCCTTGACCAAGTCCCCCAGCACCAACTAGAATGTCGCTTAGTAAAATAAAAATTAAATTTTTTAATATATTTAAATTCATCAATGTAAGAATGAGCACTAACGCTCCCTATATCTTCAGTATTTTTAAAATTTTCCAACATTACATTCATAAATTTTATACAATTTGGATTTAAAATCAGATCATCTTCAAGAATAATACAACTTTTATATTTATTTAAAACTTTAGTAACTCCTCTTATAATATTATTAGCTAACCCTATATTTTTTTTACGAAATTTTTTATGATATATTTTAATATTTTTAATTTTTAATAAATTTTTAATTTCGCTAATTTTTCCTTCATCATATTCATTTTTAGGTCCATCACAAAAGAGAAAAATTTTTGATAACTTAGAACTTTTATTTATTACTAATGAGTCAAGTAAATTACTTAAATGCTTAGGTCTATTATAAGCAAATATAACAATTGGTGAGTTCATGAAATCCTTTAATCAATGAGTTTTCTATAATAAATATTTAAGTATTTTAATATTTTTTCAAACATAAATTGAAAAATATTGCTTAATGGCTTGTGTTCTTTTGGCATTCTAAAATAGTTATCTGTAATTAGAATTTTTTTATTTAATTTTTTACTTAAATAACGATTAAATACTAAATGCTCTGGAGTTTGATCATCATTATCTTCATTATATTGGGCAGAAATATAATCTTCAAATAAGTACAAGCACAATCCATTAAATCCAGATATACATTCAAAATTTTTTTTTTTAGAAATTAGTTTTTGAGGTTTATATATATATTCTCTTCTTAATCTGTAAGAACTTAAAGATTTGTTATTTTGTAATTTCTTAATATCTTTATTTGGAAATTCCTCACTTTCAAAATTCAAAATATCATAATAAAAAGGCTTTGAGCTTAAAGAAATTGCAAAATATTTTTCACTTTGTTTATTTAAAGTAAAAATTAAATTTTCTATTAAATTGACACCAAAACGATCATTTATAACATCATCTAAATCAATCACACATACGTATTTAGACTTGATTTGTAGTTTTACTAAGTTCTCTTTTAGAGCTTGTCTAGCAAGAGCTAACCTTTTTATTCTATCATTATGTTTCTCAATGAAAGTTGTATCGATAAAACTATAAATTTTACTTGATAAAACTTTTTTATGAATTAAATCAAAAGTAAAGTCATTAGACCCATTCTCGCCTATAAAAACCTTGATATTAAACTTTTTTGAAATTAAATCAATTTTAGCAAAGAAATTTTCAAGATAATTTTCACAATTTTGTGCTAAACCAAGAAAAATAACATCGAGTACTTCTTTATTATTGTTTTCCATATATTGCAGTAACTAGAATTATTTATATATAAAATATTTTAATTTTTCCTTAAATTTGTTTGGCAAAAGACGAGATATTTTTAATCTTATAATATTTCTAAAATTTTTTGTATAATGGAAATATTCTTCTTTAAAATTTTGTTTGTTTTTTAATTTATCATAGCACCTTGAAAGAAAAATTTTATCTGCTGGAATATGAAGAAAAACAAATTTTTTATAAAAATCTATTTTTTTTTGATGATGACGAACATTTGCATTCCAATATCTGTTAAACAGACCAATTTTATTAGCATACTTTAGTTTAATAAAATTATTCTTTTTTATGTCATATATGGAGGCTGACATAAATAATTCATCTGTTTGGTCTGATAGTTTTTTGATGTTTTTTACAAATTTTTTTTGATATAAATTTGTTCTTTTGTATAGATACTTAAAAAAAGTATTATTACCAGCAAAAAAATCTCCGCCAATCCATTTAATTTTATTAATTTCAGGATTAAGAATTTTCAAATTTTTTAATATTCTTATACTTCCATATGCTGGTATTACATTTTGAGAAATATCATTTACTAAAGCGATATTATTTTTACTAAATTTTAAAAATTTTTTAGGATTATTTAATATTAAAATGTCAAGATCTAATAAAACTGAATAAGTTTTTTTTTGTTTAGCAAAATACTTAAATACATCCACCCTAAAATGACATGAATAAAAATGAGTTTTTTTTGGAACAAACGTATCAAATTTAATTGATTTTAAAATCATTTCATATTTTAATTTTTTTAACAATCCACTTAAATAATATTTTCTGTTAGTTATTAAAATTAAATTAAATCCATAATATTTAAGTTGTTTGTCTAGAAGAATTGCATTTTTTAGATAAACAGGTATTTTTTGACTTTGATCAACTAAATTAAAATTTAAATTTTTATTCTCATTATTTTGAACGTGTAATAATCCAAAAAACTTTATTTGATTTTTCATAAAAATAGACTTTTAATTCTTAGTCTAAACATTAATAAAAGCATTTTTACAGCGAGCACAGAAGATGAAGTAAAATTATAAGTTATTTTTGACTTTCCTTCCCTTTCCAAATAATTAACTGGGATTTCTAATATTTTAATTTTTTTTAAAATCAAGTTAATCATTAATTCTGGTTGAAATTCTGAACCAATTACTTTTAAATCACTTTTAATTTTCTGATAAGCCTCTCTTGATATAACTTTATACGTACATCCTACATCTGAAAGTGTTGGACCTAAAAACATATATTCTAAAATCTTAGCTACAATTATATTTCCTATTCTTAAAGAAAACTGCATCTTAGCACTTTTGTGAATAAGAGATTTAGTTGTTCTGGTGCCAAAAATGCAATCAAAATCATCAATGTAAGCCAAAAATTTATAAATATCTTTAGCGCTAAAAGTAGAGTCTGGTTCACATAAAACAATATAATCTCCAGTAGATGCCTCCATGCCTTTTCTTAATGCGGCACCATAACCTTGTATTTTTTCACAGATATATTTTGCTTTAGTCTTTTCAATTTCTACTTTGGTGAGATCTGTGGAGTTATTATCTACAACAATTATTTCATCAAAAATTTTAGTTTCTATAAAAGACTCAATATTTTTTTTAATGTGGGTCTCCTCATTATAAGCAGGCAATACAAGCGAAAATGATTTATTTTTAAACATTCTAATTTTTTAGAAAATACAAAAATAAAATAAATGATAGTTAATATTTGTCATAAACTTTAATAATACATAAATGATACTGTTATTTAAATAATTATTTTAAAAAATATATTTTTATACCAAAAGTTATTTTTAATAATCTTACTATCAATCTTTTTTCCCATATTGGCTTCAACAAGCTTATGACCCTCAAAATGAATAATCTCATGATTAATTACAACATCATGTAAAATGTGAATTGCTCTATAAAACAAATTTGTATCTATTGGATCTTTAATTATTACTATTTTACCCGTATTAAGTTTAGAAAATTTATCAAGTAATCTCTCTATGACTTCTATTTTTAGATGATGCAATACATCAATTACCAATATTAAATCGTATTTATTCATTGCTTCTACATCTATTTGGTCAATACTTTTTTTTTTTAGAGAAATATTGTCGTAAACATTATCATTAATCGAGACGTCAATACCATGATATTTTTTAAATTTTTTTTTAAATTCTAAAAAAAAGGGAATTCTCCCACAACCTAAATCTAATATGGAATACTCTTTATCGTCATTAATAAAATTTTTTATAATTTCGAATCCATATATTTTTTTTCTTAAATTTTTTTTCATTCTTCCAAACTATCAAATTGGTTAAGTTTCAAATAGTACACTATCTGCGAACTTAAAATTGGCAACCATAAAGGGAACATGTACATAACGTATCTGCCACTATTTTGAATACTTATATAACCTATCAAAAAAAGCAAAATTACTGGAATAAAATATAAAATAGAGAAATCGTAACTAAATTTTTTATTTCCAATTATAAAAATAAAAAATGGCAATATAGTAATGAATATAGGGACATAAGCATTTGTAATATAACTAGGATTTAATGGATTTGATGCTAATCCCTTAAATGCATTTAAGTATCCATCATTTTCGAAGCTTGGATAATCATAAAATTCAAAATTAAAATACTTATAAAGTACATATATCATTATAATATATGAAATTACAGAACAGCTTATTGCAATGAGTTCAAAAAATTTAATTTTATTTTTATAATAAAATAATTGAAAAAATAATATTGTTCCGAATATTAAAACTACTTTTTCATTAACTAAAAACGAAAAATACAAAAGAGGAATTGAGTACTTTAAATTATTAAGAGAAATTAAAATTAAGATTATATAACAGATTGCAATTCTATCTAAAGTGCTAGACTCGACTAAATTTATTAAAAGAAGATATAAAATTGAAGCAACTGAAATTTCAATAAAAGATCTTTTTTTTATATAAACATAAATTATTGTTAACAAAAGGCCAACATATTTTGAAACATAATTTACTAAAGAAAGACTAAAAGTTGCGCATTCATATAATTCATGAACATTATTTTTTATTTCAATATTTGGAAAAGTTAAACAAGGAACTATTTTAAAAACTATGTATTGTAAAAAAAGACCTAAAAATCTAACATTCATCGGAAAATAATCCTTGAACTCTTCATTTCCAGTCTCATAATAAATTATAATTTTTTGATATTTGTAGTAACCCACAAATTCAGTTAACGTAGATTTATATAGTTCTAAAAATTCTCTATATCCAAAAAATAAAATAATGACCAAAATACACAATAAAATATAGAAGAGCCTATAACTTAATTTCATTGAATTTATTTTTTTTAATAAAGACTTATCAATTATTTTACCTAGATTGTTATTATTTACTGATAGTTTTCTTTTATAAGACTATATGGGTAATTACTAGAGATAAGTTCCTTAAACTAAAAAAACTTCTTTAGTTTACTTGCATTTTCGTTGTTAAATTAGGACAAAAAGTTTATTTACATTTCTTAGCTAGATTTTATATAGACGATAATTAATTTAATCTAATGTAACTTAAATTATTAATAACTCATGAAATATAAAAAATTAATTTACATATTAGCGTTTATTATACTTTTAATTTCTGTAAATTTTTATGTAGTTACATATCTAGTTAAAACTAATAATTTTGTAGTACATAAAATAAAAAATTTAATCCCACAAAGTACTAGAAATGTTTTAAAAAAATTTAACAAAAACTTTAAAGATGTAATTTTTGTATTTGACAATAATAAAATTTTAAAGGGTAAAATTGAAAGTAGAAATATTAAAATTTATGATATTTTAGATTCAATTCAAACATTTGATTTTACATTAGACTCCCAAGAGGTGATTAAGGATAATAAATATAAACTTACAAGGTATACGAATAACTTATTAAGAGAAATGGGGCCAAGAAGTTATATGGCGCTTGATAAAGATATGCTTGTATTAGTTACTGGATCAGGAACACTAATGTATTCAAACATTAAAAATTTTATAAACAAAAATATTACATTCAAAAAGATTCCATCTAACTTTAATGAACTTGTGATGTCTAAATATTTAGATGGTAGAAAAAATATTGTTAAAAATATTTTGATAGATGGGGGTCAAATTTATGTTTCTTATTTAAAGAAATTAAATGAAAAATGTGTAAAACTTGCGATTGTATCCTCTGAACTAAATTTTAAAGAATTAAATTTTGTTGAATTTTTTGAGATTGATACTTGTCAACCATACGGAGGCCAAATGAACAATACAGGTGGAAATTTATCGAAATTTAAAAATAACAAAATACTAATGACTGTTGGTGGCTTTGGTTCTTACGAAGTTCAAAAAAATGATAATCCGCAGAAATTAAGTAGCATGTTAGGTAAAATATTATCAATTGATAAAGAAACCAAAAGCACGAAGATTTTATCATTGGGGCACAGAAATTCACAAGGTTTATTTTATGATAAGCTTAATGATGTTATATATTCTACAGATCATGGACCAAAAGGTGGTGATGAGATAAATCTAGATCTTACACCTAACTATAATAATCCAAAAAATTTTGGATGGGCAGTCTCATCTTATGGAGAACACTATGATTATCCAAATAAATGGCTTACAGAAGAATTTTATAAAAAAGCTCCATTACATAAGTCTCACTCAGAATTTGGTTTTATTGAACCATTAAAATATTTTACTCCATCTATAGGTATCACTCAAATAATCAAAACTGAAAAATTTGAAAACTTACCAAATAAAAATGTTATTTATGTTGGTTCTATGGGTTGGGATTTGGAGGAAAACGACCTAACTATTCATAAATTTGTATTAAATGATAATTATAAAATTGAGAAATATGAAATCATTCCAATTGTTGAAAGAATTAGAGATTTAATTTACGAAGAAAAAACAAATAAAATTTTAATGTATTTGGAAACATCAGGGTCGATTGGTATTTTAGAAAAAAATAATATGTAAAAAATTTTCCTTAAGGTAAACTTAAAATAACTTCTTTGAAGTTTGACACAAGAAAAGCTTATGTTAATTAAAAAGTGTCCAAAAGCCAAAAAATAAGATTTGTATTATGTTTTACACGAGGTTTTTCCATAATAGTAAAATAGAACATTACTAGATCGTGATAATTTTAATTCTGTAAAGATTTTCTAATTAAACCCTGTAAATTAAATAAAATAGTATTTAAAATGAATGGATTATTTAAAAATTTTCCACTCTATTAATTTAAAAAGTTTATAAACAATTTTATAAAAATATATTAATAAGAAAAAAATGTTAAAATGATCTATATAAATTTTTAAATCTTGAAAAATTTTAGTTTTTAAATTTTTAAAAGAGTTACTCAAACCACCAGTCTCCATTATAACAAAATTTTTATTAATTTTTTTAAAATTTAGATTTTTTAATTTAGACATTTTTAAAATAAAATCAGTATCAGAGGAAATGCTGTATCTTATGTTATAAAAATTTAATCTTTTAACTAGCTCTTTTTTTACAATTAATGCGGTATGTGGTATTTTAAAAGAGTTATATTTAGTTAATTTTTCTATCTTATAGTTCCAATACCTCACTATATTTTTTTCTTTTCTAAACAAAACATTTCCTGAAATAGCATCAAAATTTGATATATTTTTATTTATAATTTCTAATGTATTTTTGGAAAAAAAAATATCACCTGAGTGCAAAATAACTAAATATTTTCCATTAGAAATTTTTATTCCATAATTTAAACCGTCATATAAATTTTTGTCTTTTCTAATTATATGTTTTAATTTTTTAAAACTTTTACCTTTTTTTTTTATTTCCTCTGTTGTGCCATCTTTTGATTTACCATCAATAATAATGAATTCAAAATTTTTAAAATTTTGATTCTGAATTGAATTAATAGTTTTGGATATTTGAAATCTATTATTTTTTACTACAGTTATTATTGAAAACTTCACTTAGAGTTTATAAAAGATTTATAGGCTTTTAACAAACCAGCTTCTAAAGTAGTTTTTGATTTCCATCCATATTTTCTTGCCTCAGTTACATCTAGTAATTTTCGAGGAGTACCGTCAGGTTTAGTTTTATCAAATTTAAGTTTAGCTTTGACTTGAATTACCTTCAAAATTTTTTTTGCATATTCAATTATAGTATAATCTTTACCTACTCCAATATTAATTAAAAATTTATTTGTTTTTTTATTCATAAAATAAATACAAGCATCAGCAATATCATCGACATATATTGCTTCCCTTCTTACTCTTCCACTTCCCCACAATCTAAGAGTTTTATTTTTTTTTTTATTTTTTTTTAATTGATGAGCTTTTTTATTAAAGCAGGTATAAAATGAGATGTTTTAAGATCATAGTTATCATTTGGGCCAAAAGTATTCGTTGGCATTAGACAAAGATAATTTGTTCCATATTGATGATTGTAGCTTTCACATAATTTTATACCAGCAATTTTTGCAACAGCGTATGGTTCATTTGTTTTTTCTAAAATTCCATTTAATAAATATTTTTCTTTAATGGGTTGTTTAGAGTTTCTTGGATAAACACAACTTGAACCTAAAAATATTAAATTTTTAATATTATTAAGGTATGCTCCATGAATTAGGTTATTTTGTATCTGTAAGTTATCGTAAATAAACTCACCTCTAAAAGTGTCATTAGCTAAAATACCACCTACTTTAGCTGAACAAATAATCACAAATTTAGGTTTATTTTGTTTTAGAAAATTAAAAGTTTTAAATTGATCTCTAAGATCTAGTTTATCTTTACTAATTGTTAAAATGTTATTATATCCATGTATTTTTAACCTTCTTAACACTGCTGAACCAACTAATCCCCTGTGTCCTGCAACAAATATTTTTGAATTTTTAGAAATCATAAAACTTTATATATATTTATAATTAAATTTTAATAATAAAAAATCTTATAATAATATTAATTTATAAGTTTATACCATAATATATATAATAAATTATTTATGTTTAAAGATTTAAAGCTATTAGTAAATTTTGCTCTAAAATTTTTCAAATTAAAACTAATTTATCTTCAGCTGCTAATTATATTAAGCTCTATAACACAATTATTATCAATCTTTTCTTTCGGACCATTAATTTTACTATTAATGGATAATAAAGAAATTAAAAAATACAAAGAATATTATTTTGACAAAGTAAATGATGAACAATTTTTTTTATTTACTATTATCACAATAACAATTTTGTTTATATTTTCAAATCTACTGAGTATTGTTGTTTCAAAAAAATCATTACATTTTGGACAAGAAATTGGAATAAAATTAAATAATGAAATTTTTAATTTCGTTCTCTCAAAAGATTATAGCTATCATTTAAACAGAAATAGTTCAGAGATCATATCCAAAATAACATTAGAAAATGCTCGTGTAGTTGGAAGCATATTAATTCCTATGCTTTTAATAAACTCAAGAATTATAACTTTATTGTTTGTGTTTTTAGGTTTATTTATTTTTAATTTAGCCGCATCTCTATTTGTATTATTTTTTTTATTGATTAGCTATATCATAATACTATCAATAAATAGAAGCAGGTTTACTGTCAACAGCAGTATAATAAGTAAAAATAATTTTTTTAGACAAAAAATCATTTCTGAAAGTTTAGGCAATATGAGAGAAACAATAATGTTTGATGCAAGAAAATTTTTTTTTGAATTATTTAAATCTTCAAATGAAAAAATTGCTTATTCTACTGCTAACAATCAATACTTATCATCAGTTCCAAGATTTTTAATTGAAATATTAATATTTACTTTACTTTTAGGATTGATTTATATTTTGAAAAATAATAATTCTTTAAATTATTATCTCCCTTTAATTGGAATATATTTAGTTGCAGGGTACAAATTATTGCCAGCACTTCAAGCTATTGCTACCTCTTATGGTTCTATAAAAGGAAATCAGACCTCATTACAAAATATAAAAAAAGAGATTATTACTATTTTAAATCATCAAGAGATAACCGAAAACTTTAGTATTAAAATTACTGATTTTAATTTAATTGAATTTAATAACGTCAATTTTTCTCATAAAAATAACCTAATTTTCAAAGATATTAATTTTAAAATTAAAAAGAATGAAATTATAGGAATTATAGGGGAAACAGGATCGGGAAAATCAACCTTTATAGATTTACTCTGTGGATTATTATTTCCTAATACAGGAAATTTAAAATTAAATAGTAACGAGATTTTAAAAAATGAAATAACAAATTTACAAAAATTAATTTCAATCGTTCCACAAAAAATTAATCTGTTAGATGATACAATTAAAAATAATATTTTATTTACTCAAAAATATAGTGACGAAAAAAATGTAATTGAGAGAATTAATAATTTAAAGAATATATGTCTTTTAGATTACGTAGATAAGAAAGATAATGGTTGGGATACCGTAGTTGGAGAAAATGGCTCAAAATTAAGTGGTGGGCAAATTCAAAGGTTAGGAATAGCTAGGGCTTTGTTTAAAAATCCTCAAATTTTAATATTAGACGAAGCTACATCTGGATTAGATGAAGAAACTGAGGAAAACTTGTTAAATAATCTAATAAATATAAAACCTAAATTGACAATTATTATTATTTCTCACAATAAAAAAATATTAAAA
>MDTB01143914.1_pt1 | contig 10175 bp, 7 predicted proteins | sample 811161 | NCBI WGS metagenome assembly MDTB01 (sample SAMN05326650, study PRJNA326480) | marine metagenome | isolation source: seawater | place: Mediterranean Sea | collected 2009
CATCTTACGATACTGGTTCCTAAGACCAGCGCGTCTACCAATTCCGCCACCACGGCATATTTTTAACAATATAAAAAAAATTAACTAAAAAAAGCGTTATTTATGATTTATTGCGTAATCAAGCTCTGAAATTAAATCATCTGCATGTTCAATACCAACAGAAAACCTTAATAAATTAGGCGTAATACCTAATTCAGCTTTTTCCTTATGCGGAACAGATGCATGTGTCATTGAATAAGGACATGATATTAAACTTTTCACTCCCCCTAAGCTTTCAGCAAGAGTAATTATATTTAAATTTTTAGCAAATGCATCAAGATTGATAGATTTATCAAGCTCAAAAGAAATCATACTTCCATAAACTGGATTTCCATCTGGGCAAGAATGTTGTTTTGTTGCTAAATCAAATTGTTTATGTGATTTTAGACCAGGATATATTACTCTTGGTACCTGATCATTACTTTCTAACCATTTAGCAATTTTTACGGCATTTTCAAATTGTTTTTTAACACGAACTGATAATGTTTTTACTGATCTTAGAAGCAACCAAGAGTCAAACGGACTAGGAAGTGCTCCTCCTGTATTTTGTATTAGAGTAATTTTTTCTGCAGATCTCTCATCATTAACCATTAAAGCTCCACTTAAAACATCAGAATGACCGCTGATAAATTTAGTTGTACTATGCATTACTATATCAGCACCCAAATCCAGTGGTTGTTGACCATAAGAACCCATAAAAGTATTATCAACGCTAACTAAAATATCATTTTTTTTAGCTAATGTAGTTACGCCTTTGATGTCAGCTAACTCTAACAAAGGATTGCTAGGAGTTTCAAGATGAATTAATTTAGTATTATCTTTAATTGCACTTGAAAGTAAGTCTAAATCTGTTGTGTCTATAAATTCAAAATCTACTTTGTTATCATTTAGTACTTTGGTCACTAGTCTGAAAACACCTCCATATACATTTCTTGAAATTAGAATATGATCTCCTGGTTTAAACATCATGAAAATAGCTGTCATAGCTGCCATGCCAGAAGAAAAAGCAAAAGCATGCTTGGCATTTTCAAGCATAGCTAAATTTTCTTCCAAAGCGGATAATGTTGGACTTCCCACTCTCGAATAAACATATGCTGAATTGCTATTAAAGGTTGGTTGTCTAAACGTTGATGTAAAATGTATTGGAGTTACAGCAGCTCCAGTTTCATCAATTTTATTACCAATATGGATTGTCTTTGTTGAAAAATGTAGTTTATTTTTTTTATTAGACACGCGTATATCCTTTCGATAGGTATAATTCCAATTTCTTGAATTTAATTTCCAGCTTTTCTCCAGCTGGAGATATAACTATTATTTTATCATTTCTACCAATCTTATGGCCATCTTCAGGGTTTTCGGATTTAGTCTTTTTTTCATGATTATTTGCAACGCTCTTATTGTTCGCACCATCATGCTTTAATTGTAAGTTTTTTTGCAATGGATTTATTTGTGATTGTGTTTTATCGCTTACTTGAGCATGAAAGACTCTTTGAACTACATTGCTTCGCAAGCTCATCATTAATTCTTGAAAAAAATTATAAGATTCAGACTTATATTCGATCAATGGATTTTTTTGTCCATATGCTCTTAAGCCAATTCCTTCTCTTAATTGGTCCATACCAAGAAGATGATTTCTCCACTTTTCATCAATAGTTCTTAATACAATAAATTTTTCAACTTTTCTGAGTAACTCTGAGGGAATAATATCTTCCTTAAGTTTATAATATTGTAAAGCTTTTTCGTATATGTGTGTAATCAATTCATCGATACTTTCAAATGAAGAAACATTTTCAATATCAATACTTACTAATATATTACTATTGAATTCTTGATTAATTCCTTGCCAATCCCATTCCTTGATTTGATTAAAATCAAGTTCTCCAATTACATCATCAATATAATCTTCAATAAATTCATGAATTGTATCCTTGATAGAATCTGACAATAGAGCCTTGTTTCTTAAATCATAAATTATCTCTCTTTGCTGATTCAAAACATCATCATACTCTAAAAGATGTTTTCTCATTGCAAAATTTCTTTCTTCAACTTTCTTTTGAGCATTACTAACGCCTCGATTTAACATTCCTGCGCTTAACTCTTGATCTTCATCCATTGATAAACGATCCATGTAAGTTGCTAATCTATCCATATTGAAAAGTCTCATTAGATCATCTTCTAAGGAGATATAAAACCTAGATGAACCACTATCTCCTTGCCTTCCTGATCTACCCATTAATTGTAAATCTATTCTTCTTGATTCATGTCTGGCAGTTCCAATAATATGTAACCCACCTAATTCTTCAACTCCTGGTCCAAGCTTAATATCAGTACCTCTACCAGCCATATTAGTTGCAATTGTTATTGATTTATTTAAACCTGCCTGGGCAACTATTTCTGCTTCACTCTGGTGCTGTTTTGCATTTAAAACATTATGTGGAATACCTTTTTGTTTTAACATCTTTGACAATAATTCTGATACTTCTACAGAAATAGTACCAATTAAAACCGGCTGACCTTTGGAGTAATATTCGCTTACCTCATTAATGACTGCTTTATACTTTGCTTGCATAGATTTATATATAACATCGTTAAAATCTTTTCGCTTTATTTCTCTATGCGTTGGAATAACCGTTACTCCTAAGCCATAGATATTTTCAAATTCAGAGGCTTCTGTATCAGCCGTTCCTGTCATTCCTGAAAGTTTATCATACATTCTGAAATAATTTTGTATAGTAATTGAGGCTAAAGTTTGTGTTTCTTTTTCAATTTTTACATTTTCTTTTGCTTCTAGAGCCTGATGCAATCCTCCACTAAACCTTCTTCCGGGTAATACTCTGCCTGTAAATTCATCTACAATTAAAACTTGACCATTTTGCACAACGTACTCTACATCTTTATCAAATAATGCATATGCTTTAAGAAGCTGACTAAGATAATGTATTTTGCTACTTCTGTCGGCGTGAAGTTTGTGAACTTTTTCTTTTTCTAATTGTTTTTGATCATCTGGTAAGTTTTTCTCATCGATGTCTATTAATAATTCTCCTAAATCTGGAATTGTAAATGCATCACTGTTATCAGGAGAAAGGGCTTCTCTTCCTTTATCTGAAAGATCTACACTATTTGATTGTTCATCAATTGAGAAGAATAAATCCTCATCTAAAAGATATGTTTTCTTTTCAGCAATATATTCTGACTCTACTGAGTTCATCATTTTTATTGTACCCTGTTCTTGAAATAAATCTTGCAGGCTCTGATTTTTGGGTAAACCTCTTTTAGCTTTTAAAAGTAAGAGTCCTGTTTGAGCAGCTTCATCATCAGATAAATTTTCTTTTTTTAATAAATTATTTGCCTCTTTAACTAATGAATCTATTAACTGTGTCTGTTTTACAACCAGCGATTGAACAGGACGCTTCAAATCTATATATGACTGATTAATCTTAGACTCTACAGGACCAGAAATGATTAAAGGCGTTCTAGCTTCATCAATTAAAACACTGTCTACCTCATCAACAATTGCATAATTATGCTTTCTTTGAACAAGGTATTCACTATCAATGGTCATATTATCTCTTAAATAATCAAAACCAAATTCATTATTAGTACCATAAGTTATATCGCAATTATAAGAAGATTTTCTTTGTTCTGGGTTCATTGTATTTAAAATAAATCCAACAGAAAGACCAAGGGTTTCAAAAACCTTACCCATCCACTCTGCATCTCTCTGAGCTAAATAATCATTAACTGTAATAACATGTACTCCTCTTCCAGATAATGCATTAAGGTATATTGGAAAAGTAGCAACTAGTGTTTTACCTTCACCTGTTTTCATTTCTGATATCTTACCATCATGCAAAACTAAGCCACCAATTATTTGCTCATCATATGGAATCATTTCCCATTTGATTTTCTGGCCAACGACTAGCCACTCTTTTCCATGCAGAAGCCTACATGCATGTTTTACTAAAGCAAAAGATTCCACAATATGTTCTTTTAAAATATTTTCAGTAATTTCAGACCTTATTTTTTTTAACTCTTTTGAATCATTTATTTTTGATAATAAACTTTGTTCTTGTTGTGAAATTTTTTGTCTAATTATTTTTTGTAATTCTTGGGTTTTTTCTTTTAGGAATTCCTGATTTTTACCTTCGAGCTTATCGTAAAAGTCATTAATCTCTTTAACTTTCGGAAGAATTCTTTTGATTTCCCTATCTGATTTTGTTCCAAATATATTTGTTAAAATTCCCACTTATAATTCCTTATAAATCGAATCTAATACACCATTTACAAATGATACACTATCTTCTGAACTAAATTTCTTTGCATTTTCTAATGCTGAACTAATGGTAACTTTGTGAGATATATCATAAGACTGTAAATGCATCATTTCGCATAATGACATTTGCAATATAAGTCTATCTATAATATTCAATCGATCTAAAGTCCAGTTATCTAAATTGGATTCAATTTTTTTATCTAGCTGGTAACTGTTTTCTGTAGTTAAAGTAAATAGCTCATTGACAAATTGTGTTGTAAGCTTGTCAAATTTGTATCTAAGATTAATATCTTGTAAAACTTTTTTAGATTCTTCACTTGATACATGCTTAGCATAAAGTGCTTGCAGAACTGCTTCTCTAGCTTTTTTTCTTTGTTGTTTATCAACTTTGGTCATTTAATTATTGATGACTCCACTTTAAGAAATCTTGTATTCTTCTCTCTGCCAATAAATTTGCCGCTTCTAAAGTTGAAATGTTATTATTGGCTGCATAATCGAAAATTCTCATAAGTATATAATATATTCCTTCTACCTGATATTTTGCTTTTTCTTTATTATAACCCTTAAGTTCATTTGCAACATTTATTAGTCCACCCGCATTAATAACGTAATCGGGTACGTACATTATTCCTTTTTGTTTCAGGAGCTTAGCATCTCTATCTTCTTTTTCTAATTGATTATTCGCTGCTCCAGCAATTATGCTACATTTTAACTTTTCTATCGATTTTGGATTAATAATTGCTCCCATTGCACAAGGTGAAAATATATCTAAATCCATTGACATTAATTCATTACTGTCAACAGGAACTACTCCAAATTCATCAACTACTCTACTCAACGAATCTTTATTAATATCATGACCAAAAACTTTAGCACCTTCTTTGTTAAGATGTGATGTTAAGTAATATCCCACTTTTCCAAAACCTTGAATTCCAATTTTTAAACCTTTTAAAGATTTAATATTTTGTTTTTTCATCAAAGCAGCTTTCATTCCAGTAAAAACACCAAGACCTGTAAGAATTGATGGATCTCCACTTCCTCCCATTGCTCTTGTTATTCCAGTAACATGTTCTGTTTCCATTTTTATAAATTCCATATCATGAACAGACATTCCTACATCTTCAGCTGTAATATATTTTCCTCCTAAACTCTGTACAAATTTTCCAAATGATCTTAAAAGAATTTCAGATTTATCTTTGCTTGGATCTCCAATTATTACAGCTTTTCCTCCCCCAATATTAAGATTTGAAATTGAAGCTTTATACGTCATACCTCTTGATAATCTTAGTACATCAACCAAGGCTTCATCTTCACTTTTATATGGATACATTCTACATCCACCAAGCGCAGGACCAAGAGCAGTATTGTGTACAGCTATTATAGCCTTTAAGCCTGATAAGGGGTCATTACAATAAACAACCTGTTCATGATTTTTATCAGAAATTTTTTCAAAAATTGTACTCATGTAAAAACTCCTTTACCTGCTTGATTTAGAATATGCGTCAATGATATATTTAACTAAATGGTGTCTTGCAATGTCAAGCTCACTTAGTTCAACTATGCCAATATCGTTAATATTTTTTAAAATCTTCAATATATCTATCAAACCAGAATTTGATTTAGTAGGTAAATCTATTTGGGAAGCATCTCCAGTTATTATTGCTCTAGACTCTATGCCTAATCTAGTTAAAAACATCTTCATCTGAATTGAAGAGGCATTCTGAGCTTCATCTAAAATCATTGCAGATCTATTAATTGTTCTACCTCTCATGTAAGCTAAAGGAATAATTTCGATTATACCCCTATCTAAGAGATTTTGTATTTTATTTTTTGGTAATAGTTCATGTAAAGCATCATATAAGGGAGCAAGATAAGGATCAATCTTGTCTTTTAAATCTCCAGGAAGAAAACCTAAATTTTCACCGGCCTCTACAGCAGGTCTACAAAAAATAATTTTTTCAATTTCGTGTTTTTCTAATAATGATAATGCATAAGCTACAGCTAAAAATGTTTTTCCAGTACCTGCTGGGCCAACAGAAATAATGATATCATTTTTTAAAAAAGATTTTACTAACTCTTTTTGTCCATCAGTTCTTGGAAATACTGGTCCTTTTTTTCCATAAAAAAGAACATTTTCTACTGAACCATTTTTTGAAGGTGTTGAAGTAGTATTATTTAATATTACAAGCTGAGCGATATCTTTTTCTGATAACGTATTTCCTTTTTTTATTGAATCAATCATTTGGGTTAAAACAATATCAAAATGATTAATATCTTTTTTTAAACCCTGACAAAAAATATTGTTGCCTCTTACATTAAGTTTTAAAGGTAATTGTTTTTCTAAAAAAAGTATGTTCTTATCTCCAATACCATAAAGGTTTGTAAGATCAACACCTTGAATTTCAAACGTCTTCTTCATCATTAAGCACCTTAATTCCAAGTTCATTTAATTGATCTGTTGAAACATAATTTGGAGCTTCTTCCATAAGCGCTGATGCTGATGTGGTCTTTGGAAATGCAATGACATCTCTTATATTATTTACTCCTGCTAAAAGCATGACTAACCTGTCTAAACCAAAAGCAATACCACCATGGGGAGGGGTTCCGTACTTAAGAGCATCTATAAAAAATCCAAATTTTTCTGAAATCTCATCTTCTGACAGTTTCATAATTTTAAAAATTTCTTTTTGTAATTCATGGTCATGAATCCTTATAGATCCTCCTGCTACTTCATAACCATTTATAACTATATCATAGCCTTTAGAAGTAATATCTGCAGGATTAGAAACTACGTTATCTTTATCTGAATCTTTTGGGGCTGTAAAAGGATGATTAACTGAGTCAAATCTCTCAGTATCTTCATTCCAATCAAACAAGGGAAAATCAACTATCCAAACTGGAGCAAATGATGTACTATTTCTAAGATTGAGCATATCACCTAACTTATTTCTAACTTTTCCTAAAATTTGTAAAGAATTAGTAAGCTTGTCTCCGATCATAAAGCAAATAGAATTATTATCTAGATTAAATTCTTGAATAATTTCTTTGCTTAAATCTGTATTAAAAAATTTAGATATTCCTCCCTCAAAATTATTATTCTTTACCTTAAACCATGCTAACCCTTTAGCCCCATTAGATTGCGCAAAACTATCTAATTCATCTATAACTTTTCTTGAAAAGGTATCTGCATGTTTAGCAGAAATCATCTTTACGGCTTCACAATTAGAGAATGCTTTAAAATCAGATTTATCTGAAAAAGTTTTGAAATCATTTATTGTCATCCCAAATCTTAAATCTGGCTTGTCTGTTCCATATTTTTCTATAGCATCTTTATAAGATAAAAGTGGAAATTCTTTTATATCAACATCTATTATTTCTTTAAAAACTTTCTTAATCAGATTTTCTACTAGCGCTCTTACTTCTTTTTCATCCACAAAACTCATTTCCAAGTCAATTTGGGTAAACTCTGGTTGGCGATCTGATCTTAAGTCTTCATCCCTAAAGCATTTAACAATTTGAAAATATCTATCTAACCCTGAGATCATAAAGAGCTGTTTATACATTTGAGGAGACTGGGGTAAAGCATAAAATTGTCCATTATGTACCCTGCTTGGAACTAAATAATCTCTAGCGCCTTCAGGTGTTGATTTCATTAATACAGGAGTTTCAATTTCCAAAAAATTATTTTTAGATAAAAAATTTCTAACAACTTGTGCCGTTTTGTGCCTGATAATTAAATTATTTTGCAGGGAGGAATTTCTGAGCTCTAAATACCTATATTTCAATCTATGTTCTTCGGAAGAAGCTTCTCTGTCCGAAATAGATAGAGGTACTGGCTCTGCTGCACTTAAGATAGATATTTTATCTACAATAACTTCAATCTCACCTGAAGAGAGCTCCGGATTAACTAAATCAGCAGATCTAGCTGAAACTTTACCAACAACATGAATAACATCTTCATTTGATAATGACTTTCCTTTTTCAACCAAGCCTTCCGAACTGAGAATAATCTGGGTTTTGCCAAATCTATCGCGAATATCTATAAAAATTATCTGACCATGAGTACGTTTTGAATTAACCCATCCTGAAAGTTTTACAGTTTTATCAACATGATTTTTATTCAGTTCACCACAGTTATGTGTTCTTGTAGCCATCTATTGCAATCTAATGATTATTTTTCTAATTCTTCTGCATTTTCAACAAGAAGAAGAACTTTATCTTCTAAGTCATCTGAGGAATCAGAATTAATGTCAGCTATACCATATGAACATGAAAATTTTATTTCATCTTTATCGGTTTTGATAGAAATAGTTCCATCTGTTAAATTGATTATGGAATTTGTATGATTTTTCATGATTCCAAAATATCCATCAACTCCTGGGCATTTTACATATGAAACATTTTCGAAGCTGAATACTTTGATAGGGGTAATAATTTCTAGCTTGAAAAAGTTTTTCACTTCTTACCTTTTTCAATAGCCTCATCAATTGAGCCGACGTATGAAAAAGCATTTTCTGGTAGCTCATCAACTTCACCATTTAGAATTGCTTCAAATCCAGCTATGGAATCTTCTAGCTTAACATATCTACCTTCAATTCCAGTAAATTGCTCTGCAACGAAGAATGGTTGTGACATAAATTTTTGCATTTTTCTAGCTCTAGAAACTACTAACTTATCTTCATCTGATAATTCATCCATACCAAGAATTGCAATAATATCTTGTAAATCTTTATATTGTTGCAACGTAGCCTGAACTGATCTTGCTACATTATAGTGTCTGTCTCCAATGACTCGCGGATCTAGAATCCTTGATGTAGAAGTTAATGGATCAATAGCTGGATAAATTCCAAGCTCTGCAATTTTTCTCTCCAAAACAGACGTAGCATCCAAATGAGCAAATGCAGTTGCAGGTGCAGGGTCTGTTAAGTCATCAGCAGGAACATAAATAGCTTGTACTGAAGTAATTGAACCTTTTTTTGTTGAAGTAATTCTTTCCTGAAGATCTCCCATTTCTGTTGAAAGCGTTGGCTGATAACCAACCGCTGAGGGCATTCTTCCAAGCAGTGCTGATACTTCTGAACCTGCTTGAGTAAATCTGAAAATATTATCTACAAACAAAAGTACATCTCTACCTTCATCATCTCTAAAATATTCTGCCATTGTTAGAGCGCTTAAACCTACTCTTAGTCTAGCACCTGGAGGTTCGTTCATCTGTCCAAACACAAGTGCTGTTTTATCAATAACTCCTGATTCGGTCATCTCAGCATAAAGATCATTGCCTTCTCTAGTTCTTTCTCCTACTCCAGCAAATACTGAAAATCCACCATGTTCAGTAGCAATATTTCTAATTAGTTCTTGTATAAGTACTGTTTTACCAACTCCAGCTCCTCCAAAGAGTCCAGTTTTACCACCTCTTGTGTATGGCTCCATCAAGTCAACAACTTTAATTCCAGTCTCAAACATTTCTGAAGAAGTAGTTAAGCTCTCTTGTGCGGGCGCAGAACGATGAATTGGAGATGTTGCTTTATTCTTAACATCACCTTTTTGATCAATAGGATTACCTAACACATCAAACATTCTTCCTAATGTTTCTTTTCCGACAGGTACTGAAATTGGTTCTCCAGAATCGCTTACACTTTCTCCTCTGACTAAACCATCTGTAGAATCCATAGCAATGGTTCTTACTACTCCTTGACCTAAATGTTGTGCTGTTTCAAGCACCAAGTCTGTACCATCTTTCCTTTTAATATTTAATGCATTTAAGATCCTCGGAAGATGACCCTCTTCAAATTTTACATCAACTACCGCACCAGTTATTTGTAATATTTTACCTTTATTATTCATTTTATGTCCCCTTAATCGA
>MDTB01159887.1_pt1 | contig 10175 bp, 6 predicted proteins | sample 811161 | NCBI WGS metagenome assembly MDTB01 (sample SAMN05326650, study PRJNA326480) | marine metagenome | isolation source: seawater | place: Mediterranean Sea | collected 2009
CTCCTCGGGCACCAAAAAATAAATGAAATAACTTTATATAAATAAGTAAGTCTTTACCCTTTTATTTATATAAAGTTTGCTCTGATTAGGATTAATTTATTTGGTTTTGAACTTACTGAACCATACAGAGTCTTCAAAAAGAGTAGCGTTAATTTCCAGGATTTGCCCAGGTTTAACTTGTGTAGGTTTATCGAAGCGATAAATAGGTGTCATCCAACCAGAAACTTTATTTGCCTCTTTATACATTTGAGTTGGATTATTTTCGTATTCAACATTGGCATATAAATGAACCTTAATCCATTGAATTATGCCAGCACATACATTATCTCCATTGGCTGTTAACTCCAATATTTTTGATCCTGTTTGTATCTTATTAGCTTCATTAAGGTTGAAATTAAAGGCAGCTTTTGGATCACTTAAAAGTATGGGTTTTTCTTTCAAAGGGAAAGAAAATTTATGTTGAGAAATTGCATTAAATTCTGAAAGATCATATTTCTCAACTTTATTTACGAACACCATTTGCTCTACCTCTGGAGTATTAGCTACAAGAGCTATCATTATAGCACCTGACTCAGGAATGACTTTGCCATTAGCTTTAAGAAGCCTTTTTCTTGAATCTAACATGGTAGACTGGACTTCTTCGCCAACAAATTCACTAGATAAGACTTCTGATACTAACAAATCAGCTTTCCTAGGTAAGTCTTCACCGACGATCAATTCTGTCGACTTTTTATTGATTACAGTGATTTGATTACTAAAACCATTTTGCCGTATTATATTTTTAGCATTACTAGCAATTGTTTTTGATACTTCGCAAGTAATAATTCCTTTCACTCCAATATCTGCAGCCATCATTGATAGCAGGCCTGATCCAGTACCTACATCAAGGACCATATCATCCTTTGTTACTGCTAATTTTAAAGCTTCTAAATAGGCTTTATTCCTCGGGTTGTCATTTAACATTGGTAAATGCCATGCCGGAACTGCCTGCCCACTGACAGAGTTTAAATTTTTTAATGCAAGGGCAGAATTAGGATTAATCCTTAATGCTTGCTTATTTGCCTCAATAGCTTCTTCAAGCTTACCTGCTTGTTGAAAAGCACCTGCCATATTACTGTAAGCATCATCGTAGTCTGGCTTTTGTTTTATTGCTATTTTATAACAGTCAATGGCATCCTTCAATTTTTCTTGACGTTGGAATACTATACCTAAGTTACAATAGGCGCCAGGATAGTTTGGCTGGATACTTATAGCTGATTTAAAACTTTCAATTGCTCTATTACTTTCTCTTCTTTCTTGGAAAATATTTGCCATATTATAATGGGGCGCAGCAAAGTTAGGGTCTAGTTGTGATGCTTTTGCAAAGCTTACAAGAGCAGCCTCTAAATCACCCATGGCATTATATGTGTTTCCTAGGTTGTTATGTCCTTCTACGTAATCTGGCTTAATAATTAGGGCTTTTTCATAAGTATCTTTTGCAGTTTCTAGGCGCCCTAAATTCATCAAAGCTACTCCTTTGATATTGAGTAGGATTACTTCTGTTGGAAATGATAATATTAGGTGCTCGGCTTTTGACAAAGCTAATTTAAACTGGCCAAAACCGCAAAGTTTTATTAACTCTTGAATCCTCTCATCAGGCACTGGAGATGCAAAGGAAACGGTATTGTCTAGCATTATTTCATCCAATAGTTATTAATAGTCAATAAAGATATACGACATACGCAGAGAATAATGTAACAAACCCTTGGCTCTCTTTAAAAAAGCTTAGAATATATTTGGATACACAATCTTATTTTAACAGTAAATTTTGATTTATAGGATGGAAATAAGTAGCTGCATTTTTTAAAGAGTTGGCAGTTAAGTTTGAGACGCCATATATTTCTGTTTGAGTATTATACAAGTCGCTTACTTTTTGTAGTAAAATTTCAAAGTCCCCATCCCCAGATGCCAAAACAATGATATCAGATTTACTAGCATATTCCATTATATCTATGGTAATTCCAACATCCCAATCTCCTTTAGATGATCCATCTGATCTATTAATGAAGGGTTTTAATTTTACTTTAAAACCGATTGCTCTTAATATATTTTGAAATTGGATCTGTTTTTTATCACCTCTATCTGTTGTATATGCGATTGCAGTAACCAACTCTCTTTGTTCAGTTACCTTTCCCCAAAACTTGTTATAGTCAAAGTTTAATTTGAATTCTTGTTTTGTTGTATAATATATATTTTGAACATCAACAAAAATCGAAACTCTTTTCATACAGAAACACTTTCTTTATTTCCAGTGTGGTATCACATATGTCTGAAAAGAATAACTAAAATCTCTTATTTGTAATTGCTATCCTTGTATAAGCCTCATTTTAAGCTTATATCTAAATCGATAAAATTCTGTAGTATACTGGACTTTTTCTCGTATCAAAAAACTACTCTTAAAAATACATCTATGCTTGAATTCGGCAATCACTACCATATAAATATTGTCAAGATAAATAACGTAGTCAGGACATAAACTATTAATGAATTTTCAAAGTAAGAAAAGCAAAAATAAGAGAGATCCTAGCATGCCAAAAGGCAGACAGCTAGACGATATTTCTATTAAAGAAGTTTTAATTGTGATTGGTGATTTACCAATTCAAAGAGACCTATTAATTGAAGCTCTTCATCTTTTACAGGATCATTTTAACTGTTTAGACGTTAGACATCTCAGAGCTGTAGCGGAAATTTTTGGATTAAGTCAAGCTGAAGTGTATGAAGTTGCGTCCTTCTATCACCATTTTGATATAGTGGTAGAGGGCGAAAATAGCCCACCACCATTAACGGTGAGGGTATGTGATGGCTTATCATGCGAAATGGCGGGTGCACTACCTTTAGTTTCAAGTTTAGAAAAGAAATTAGATTTTAATAAGGTGCGTCTTCAAAAAGTACCCTGCATAGGACGGTGTGCTAATGCTCCAGTAGCTCAGGTTGGAAAAAGAGCAGTTGATAATGCTTCTACACAGAAAATTCTTAGGGCATCAGAAGGATCAGTGGAGCCTATAATTCCAAAATATCAAACGTTGAACAACTATATTACAGAGGGTGGCTATCGTTGTTTGCAAAATATAATAGAGGGAAATTTATCATTCGAACAAGCAACCTCTATTTTGGAAAAATCTGGATTAAGAGGATTAGGAGGAGCAGGATTTCCTTCTGGAAAAAAGTGGAATTTTGTACATGGCTATAACGAACCTAGGCTTATGACTATTAATGGGGATGAAGGTGAACCTGGAACGTTTAAGGATAGATTTTGGTTAGAGCGCCAACCTCATAAAATGCTTGAAGGCGCTCAAATAGCTGCGCAACTGGTAGGGTGCAAAAAAATATATCTATATATGCGGGACGAATATCCGGCTGTTTTAGAAATACTTAAGAATGAAATAAAGAAATTAGAGTTAGAATCCTTTTGGGAAATTCCGATTGAACTTAGACGAGGGGCGGGTGCTTATATATGTGGAGAAGAAAGTGCTATGATAGAGTCCATAGAAGGAAAACGTGGCCTTCCTCGCCATAAGCCACCCTACATCGCAGAAAAAGGATTGTTTGGGTTACCAACCTTAAATCATAATGTAGAGACTTTAATATGGATTCCAGATATTCTTAGTAAAGGTCCAGAATGGTTTTCAGCTAAGGGAGTTAGCGAAGAGCATCCTGGTATCAGATCATTTAGTGTTTCTGGAAGGGTAGCTAATCCTGGCCTTAAAATAGCACCAGCAGGAATATCAGTTAATCAACTCATTGATGAATTTTGTGGGGGTATGAAGCCAGGTCATGTTTTCAAGGCTTTTTTTCCTGGAGGCGCGTCTGGTGGTATTTTTCCAGCTACTATGGCTGATATGCCATTAAATTTTGGTACTTTTGAGCCTTATGGTGGATTTGTAGGTTCACATGCAGTAGTAATTTTGTCTACTCAGGATAATATTTTAAATGCAGTAATAAACACTATTAAATTTTTCAAGCATGAAAGCTGCGGTCAATGTACTCCTTGCAGAAACGGTACCGAAAAACTAATTGCATTGCTGTCAAATCGTAGTAAAGATATAAATCTCTATAATGACTTAATGCTCGTAATGACGGATAGTTCTATTTGTGGACTTGGGCAAGCAGCTACAAATTGTTTAAAACATTTACTGAAATACTTTTCTGAGGATTTATATGGCACTAGATGATGAATCTGTTAGTGGTGTAGTAGAATTTAGCTTGAATGGGCAACTGGTTAAAGCTAGTGGGCAAGAAACAATTTGGCAGGTAGCTAATCGTTTAGGTTTAGAAATCCCACATTTATGTTGGAAGGATAGCCCTGGCTATAGAGCGGACGGTAATTGTAGAGCATGTATGGTTGAAATAGAGGGTGAAAGGACGCTAACAGCATCTTGTATTAGAAAACCTATTAAAGGGATGAGGGTAGTCACTTCTAATGAGAGAGTAGATAAGAACCGTCAGTTAGTTTTTGAATTATTAAAGTCTGATATGCCTGATCGCAGCCAGGGTCCAGACCCAGACTCCCATTTTTGGCAACAGGCAGATAAAGTCTTAAGTAAATCAAATATACGTCTTCCAAGTTCAAGACCCGGTGCTTCAAAAAAAATACCAACTGATAGTATTTTCCACGACTCTTCACATCCTTCAATTGCAGTAAACCTTGATGCTTGTATTTCTTGCGGCCTTTGTGAAAGAGCCTGCAAAGAGGTGCAAGTAAATGATGTGATAGGAATGGGGCACAGGGGATCGGAAACTGTGCCAATATTTGATTTTTCTGACCCTATGGGTCTTAGCTCTTGCGTAGCTTGCGGAGAATGTGTTCAAGCATGTCCCACTGGCGCACTTATGGAGAAAAGTTTATTAAATGTTGAAGCAACAAAAAGAGAAGTTTATCCAGATAAGGTGTTAGATAGTGTTTGTCCATTCTGCGGGGTTGGCTGCCAAACATCTGTCCATATTGTAGAAAATGATATTGTTAAGGTCGATGGCAGGCAAGGACCAGCAAACAGGGGAAAACTTTGTGTTAAGGGACGTTTTGGTATGGATTATGTTATGTCTCCAGAACGCCTTACTCAACCTTTGATCAGAATTAAAGGGGTTAGCAAAGAGGCAGAAGCACAACTTAACTTTTCAGATATCAGTGAATATTTTAGGGAAGCGACATGGGAGGAAGCTTTTGAACATGCTACCTCTGGATTTAAAAAAATTCTAGGAGAAGATGGTGGTTCAAGGCTGTGTGGTTTTGGGTCTGCTAAGGGCACTAATGAGGAGGCTTATCTTTTTCAAAAATTCATTAGACAAGCCTTTGGTACCAATAATGTTGATCATTGTACTAGACTTTGCCATGCTTCGTCTGTTGCTGCCCTGATTGAGGGAATAGGAAGTGGAGCAGTATCAGCTCCCTTCACAGCTGCAGAGGATAGTGACTGTGTCATGGTCATTGGTGCAAGACCAGAACAAAATCATCCAGTTGCAGCGACATATCTAAAACAAGCAGCAAAGCGAGGTGCAAAATTGCTTGTTTTTGATCCAAGGAAGCAAGGTTTAATGAGGCATGCTACTCATCCAGTAGTTTTTAAACCAGGGTGTGATGTTGCACTCTTGAATTCTATGATTAATGTCATAATAGAAGAAAAATTATATGACGAACAGTACATACAGGCACATGTAGATGGATTTAAAGCTCTTAGACAAAAGGTTAAGGATTTCAATCCTGAAAATATGGAAGATATATCCGGAGTGCCTGCCTCCTATGTTCGAGAGCTATCTAGGATTTATGCAAGATCTGAAAGGTCAATTATTTTTTGGGGAATGGGAATTTCGCAGCATGTTCATGGAACTGATAATGCAAGATGTTTAATAGCCCTTTCTTTAATAACAGGTCAAATTGGCAGACCTGGAACGGGACTTCATCCTCTAAGAGGTCAAAATAACGTGCAAGGAGCATCTGACGCTGGTTTAATTCCAATGGTTTATCCAAACTATCAATCAGTAGAAGACATCAATGTTCGTAGGCACTTTGAAGATAAGTGGGGTAGGTCTCTGGATCCCGCACAAGGCCTAACAGTAGTTGAAATTATGAATAAAATTCATGATGGAGATATTAAAGGCATGTATGTAATGGGAGAAAATCCAGCTATGTCTGATCCTGATCAGAGCCATGTGAGAGTAGCTCTTTCCAGACTACAGCATCTCGTTGTGCAAGATATATTTTTTACTGAGACTGCTTGGTTTGCAGATGTAATTTTTCCAGCCTCTGCCCAACCTGAAAAAGCTGGCACCTATACAAATTCAAACCGTCAAGTTCAGATAGCCTTTCCTGTCAGAAAACCACCTGGAAAGGCAAAACAGGATTGGAAACTAATAGCTGAATTAGCCAATCGTTGTGGCTTTAAATGGAATTATGACTCTATTTCAGAAGTTTATACTGAAATGGCTTCAACCATGTCTAGTTTAAATAATATAAGTTGGAGTAGGTTGGAAAAAGAAGGATCAGTCTGTTACCCTGCTGATAGTCCTAATAGTCCTGGAAACGAAATTCTTTTTGCTGAAGGTTTTCCTACTCACAATTTTAGGGCTAGAGTGGTCCCTGCCGATATTGTTCCTCCAGATGAAACACCTGACGAAAAGTACCCAATGATTCTAACTACTGGCAGATTACTAGAGCATTGGCATACTGGAGCAATGACTAGGAGGGCTAAAATGTTAGAAGCGCAGGAACCAGTACCAACCGTGTCAATGCACCCAAAAGATATAGTTAAATTAGGACTAAAACGTGGGGATACAGTTTTGGTAAAAACACGAAGAGGAAAAATTAAAATTCTGCTTCGTGAAGACCGAGATGTCAGTGTAGGTATGTTATTTATTCCATTTTGTTTCACTGAAGCTCCTGCAAACTTTTTAACTAATCCTCAATTAGATCCTGTTGGGAAAATTCCAGAATTCAAATATGCAGCAGCAAGTGTTACAAAAGTATATTGATTTGATCACTTAGATAGATTGGTTTGCAAATCCTCTTTCGTTATGAGGTGCAATCTTGAATTCAGATTTATAACATTTTGAAAAGTGCGATGACGAAGAAAACCCACAGGCTAAGGCTATTTGAAGTACATTCATTTCAGTTTGCAAAAGTAGGTTTCTAGCTTTTTGTAATCTAATCCCCATATAATATCGTTTTGGTGACTGAGAAAAGTAACGCTGGAATAAGCGCTCCAGCTGCCTGATTGATATACCGAGGCTTTCTGCTAATAGTAACGGTGATAATGGGTCTTCTATATTATTTTCCATGCTTTTAATAGCAGTTAACAGTTTTGGATTTCTGGCTCCTATCCGATTTGGTATTGATGGCAATTGTTTATCCATATCAGTCCTTATGGAATCATGTATCATTTGATCTGCAATCAATTTTGCGAACTCAGTATTTAATTCTTTTGCAATTATATTTAGCATCAGATCTAAGGAAGCCGTGCCTCCCGCTGAAGTAATCCGTCTCTTTTCGATAGAAAATATTGAACCAGTTATGTTTAGATCACAAAATTCTTCTTTGAGGGCTTCTTGATTTTCCCAATGAATTGTTGATTTGCTATTATTAAGAAGCCCAGCCTTTGCCAAAATGTAAGTAGCAGTACAAATGGCACCTATTGTTATATCTTTTCTAGCTTCTTTTCTTATCCAATTGATTAATGATTTTGTGGTATATTTACGTACATTTTCACCAGAACAAAAAACAATATAACTTGCACTTTTGGCTGTATTGAGGTCTACAGATACGTCCAAAGTGATACCATTTGAGCAGGTAACTTTTTGGCCACTTTCTGAGGCTAATTCCCAAACATATAACTGTTTTTTTGCTATTCTATTAGCCAACCTTAACGGTTCTATGGCATTACTAAAAGCCACTAAGGAAAAGTCTTCAATTAATACAAACAAAAACCTTGTTGGGGGTTTATCTAGGGAGTTAATAGTATTTAGCCAAGTTTCTTGCAATGTACATCCTAAAGTGTTTATAAGATTTAAACCTGTTTAGTTTAAGAATGTGGCCATTGTTATATTGTACGTCAATAGGAAATTATACGTCGTAGTTTGGAATTTAGTAAGCTGATATTAATTTTTATTAAGTTGGAGATAGTATGAAATCTATTTGGGATAGGTCTTCTTGGAGAAAAAAAGTCAGGCGTCAAATGCCTGAATATGCTGATTCAGAAAAGTTAAAAACCATTGAAGAAAGTCTTAATGGATTACCCCCTTTGGTCTTTGCTGGGGAAGTTCGTAACCTGAAAAAGGAGCTAAGTAAGGTTGAAGCTGGGAAAGCATTTTTACTTCAAGGGGGAGATTGTGCAGAAAGTTTTGAAGAATTCTCAGCTGATTTGACAAGAGATACTTTTAAAGTACTTTTAAAAATGGCAGTTGTCCTTACATTCGGTGGTAAACGCCCTGTGATTAAAATTGGAAGAATGGCTGGTCAGTTTGCTAAGCCAAGATCCTCCGACTATGAGGAACTGAATGGGATTAGGCTACCCTCATATCGTGGAGATATTATCAATAGCATTGGGCCCTCATTAGAGGAAAGGATGCCACAGCCTGAGCGGATGCTTCGAGCCTATACACAGTCTTCATCAGCTTTGAATTTACTAAGAGCTTTTAGCCAGGGAGGTTTCGCTGATATTAGTAGGGTGCATTCCTGGGTGCTTGAAAGTACTAAAGATCATCCGGGGTATAAAAAGTATTCTAAGTTAGCTACAAAAATCACTGATAGCCTAGACTTTATGGCTGCAGCAGGCATCAGTTCTGAAAATTCAGATATCTTAAGAAAAGTAGATTTTTATACCAGCCATGAGGCTTTATTGTTAGAATATGAAGAAGCTTTGTGTAGGCAAGACAGCACGACAGGATTACCTGTTGCCGGATCTGGCCACATGATTTGGATTGGAGATAGAACAAGACAATTAGATGGCGCACACGTAGAGTTTTGTAGAGGAGTGCAAAATCCAATTGGTTTAAAGTGTGGACCTACCTTGGAAGTAAATGAATTAATTCAGTTATGTGAAGTTTTGAATCCAACCAATGATCCAGGTAGGTTGACATTGATTTCAAGATTTGGAGCTGATTCAATAGGAAATAATCTACCAAGGCTCATTAAAGGTGTGAAGAATGCTGGTTTGAGGGTGGTCTGGTCTTGTGATCCTATGCATGGAAACACAGTCAAATCATCAACTGGTTATAAAACAAGACCTTTTGATAATATTCTTTCTGAAGTCAAACAGTTTTTCCAGATTCATATGTCTGAAGGTACATATCCAGGTGGTGTTCATATTGAAATGACAGGTAAGGATGTTACTGAATGTACAGGTGGGCTTCAGTCTATTCATGATGAGGATCTGCTTTCGAGATATCACACTGCCTGTGATCCCCGTTTAAATGCAACTCAATCACTGGAATTATCATTTTTAGTTGCAGAGGAGCTTAGCAATTGTGCTAAGTAGTGAGTGTAAGGATTTTGGACTTAGGTCATACTCCTAGATTTTCTGTTCAACAAGTACTTAATATAATGATGGAATATTTAATTAAACTAAATAAGTGAAGCTATGAATAGGAATATTGCAGAACAGGGTATCTTAATAGTCCTATCTTCTCCGTCAGGAGCTGGCAAAACCTCATTGGCTAGGAGTATCGTAACTGAAAATAAAGGTATAGTATTTTCAGTTTCCGCTACGACTAGATTACCACGTAGTGGTGAAGTTGATGGCCAAGAATATTACTTCATGGACCGTAAAAAATTCAATCAAATGACAAAAAATAGTGAGTTTATTGAATTTGCCGAAGTTTTTGGAAATTTTTACGGAACTCCAAAAAAAGATATCCAGAAATTAATTCAAGATGGATTAGATGTGATTATTGATGTTGATTGGCAAGGAGGAACTCAAATAAGGAATTCCTATCTCTCTTCCTTTGTAGTTTCAATTTTTATATTGCCTCCTACCATTCAGTCTTTAGAGGAAAGGTTATTATTACGAGCACAAGATGATAGAAGAACTGTTGATTTTCGTATGCAGGAAGCTCGGTCTGAAATAAGTCACTGGGCCGAGTATGATTATGTGCTGATTAATGATAATTTTTTGAAAACTAAAGAAGATATAATGAAAATAATCCAG